>OWJJ01000222.1_pt1 | contig 41036 bp, 27 predicted proteins | sample 1732811 | NCBI WGS metagenome assembly OWJJ01 (sample SAMN05065756, study PRJEB22554) | human gut metagenome | biome: ENVO:2100002; feature: ENVO:00000062; material: ENVO:00002003 | host: Homo sapiens | place: USA
TACGAGATTACTACGCGTCTCGTGGGCTCGGAGATGTGTATAAGAGACAGTGTACGTATGGTATTTAATGAATTGCTTGTTTTTTGATTTTGGTATGGATCGTAAATCCTTTTTATCAGGAATGGTATCAAAGAAATAGTTTTTTTCAGTCTTATCTTTATAATAGGTGGCTCTTATTATATTTCTTCTCGGTTCACTTGTTTCAGTGATGGAATAGAGACTGTTATTCTGATAAGTGTATGTATGCAAGCCGGTATATATTTACCGAACACTTGTCCGACAGTTTGCGAGGGTTATAGCCTGCGAAATGAATAGTAGTACTCCACTAATTAACAATGAATTATAAATGATAGGTAACAATTCTTTCTTCGGGTGAATCAATCCAGAGACGCCACACTCCTTCCGATACTTTCTCCGGTGTTCCGATATTTGCTTTGGGTGGACGACGACTATTGATCGTCAAATACCCTTCCCCTTCTGTAGCTTTCACTTTCATCGTTTTGCCATTCATATAAACATGGATATCGCCATTCGGAGTGGGTACAGTACCCTCCATCCATTTCAGTCCTCCCAATACAGGAGCAATAGCAAACTCCTTATATCCTTCTTTCACAGGTTTCACACCCAAATAATATTTGCCGAGCAGATAGATAGGACTTGCTCCCCAGGCATGACACAGACTCTTGCCATAAGGACGGCCGTACATGGCAAGATGTTGCGTTCCAGTTTCTTCAGGGTTGTATTTTTCCCAGAAAGAGGTAGCACCCTCTTTCAACATACCGCCCCAGTAAGCTTTCATTTCCTTCATGACAGCCTCCTGTTCACCCAAAGCACAAAGAGCTTCCAATTCATAAAAACGCATATAAGGCGTTGTGATTTTTAGAATGCTGTCATTCAGAAGAACGGACTTCTTGATGGCTTGCTGCTTATCTGCGTTCAGATACTGGAAGAATACAGAAAACATATTAGCATAACGCGTTACAGCATCGCTTTGCCGACCATTCACACGATTATGCACAAATGCCTGTTTCTGATTGTTCCAGAAAGTAGGTTCTAACTTTGCTTTCAGAGTAGCGGCCAGCTTCTCATACTTCTGCTTCCCAATCTCATCCCCAACTAAATCAGCACACAAAGCCATTGTTTCTAGACTTCTGCAAAATAAAACCTGCTCAAAAGAAAGTTCTCCTTTTTTATCCAGATAGCCGTCCGCCCAGTCCACAAATACCCAATCACCGGTCATGCCTTCCACCATGCCATTTTTATTTGTACGTCCCAATACATAATCCATCATCGTTTGCATACGTGGATACAGTTGGTTGACAAAGTGGCGGTCGCCACTATACATATAATAATCATATACGCTAAGGAACCAATAGAAAGTATAGTCCATAATCGTATTGCTATGGCTGGTCACAGGATCTTTGCCACGAAGCAGCCAGATTGTACGTTTCACGGATTCACTATCGAAGAAAAGATAATAATTCATCAGATAACTTTGGATAGCATCCCCACTCCATACCCAGCGGTCGCGTTTGATACCGTCAATAAAGAACTCGCGGGTAGTGAGATGCATGGTATAGGCCCCCACTTCCCAGATACGGTTCAATTCTTCATCATTGCAACGGAAACTTCCACGATACTCTTCAGGAAGATATTCATATTGCATGGATACTTCTCCTATTTGTACACCCGGTTCGTGGGTAACGTAGACATATCGAAAAGCTTTACTGTTCTCCAACGTATATTCGTTATCAGAACTATTTAAGAGAGAAGTGCTACGGATGGCGAGGTCAGTCACTTGTCCCGGTTCTAACAACAGTTTGTCCAAAGTTTCACAATATGCTTTATCCTTTGCTTCTTCCGGACTTTCACCATAATAAATCTCTATTTTTCCTTTTCCGGAAAGATTCTTCAATGTGATGAATCCGAATGTCTCTTTTCCAAAATCATAAAGAATACCTCCTTCAGCCTGTTCTGTCTTCGCAACAGGTTGCTGCGGTTCACGCATCAGACTGAATTGGGAAGGAAGTTGGGTAGCCCCGTCAAAGTTCCAACATCCGGCATCCATATAGATCGTAGCAGATGTATCACTGGCTTTTCCGCTCTCATCAATCCATTCTTTATCTTCGTAAGTCACTCGCCAGGAGGAATCAGAATTCACCGTCTTCCCTTTCACATAAATAGTGGGAGGAGTAGCCTGATTCCAGACTTTGATGTTCAGGTTATGCTTACCGGCAGGAAGAGTCATCGTCTCCGGCATACCGAATTGAAGCTTTCCATCCAGCTTGACATTATACTTTCCTTCCGCAGCAATAAAAATCTCTTCCGGCTCGGAAAGATTCAGTTGCTTGCTGAATTCAACAACTACATAATGACTGTCCGTTTTCCAGAAAGGAGGGAAAAATGCACCCCGTTCCGTACGACGGTTGTTCATTTGATTTCCCAGCCAGATTTCATAATCTCCCGGATACCAAATCCAGGTCTGGGCAAATGTGCTGCTTGCCAAAGACAAGGCACTGAGTAATATCATATATTTCTTTTTCATTATTCTTTCTATTATTAACCGACTGCGTTATAAGAAACAATTCGTTCTACAACTGTTAATGTTTAGTTCCACATCTGTTTCCCTTTAGTTCTACATCTGTTTTCCTTTAGTTCCATATCTGTGGAACGAACCGCATATTGCAGTTAAATGAGTTACCAACTACTATCGAATGTTCAGCAAATCCTTGTATTCAGCTTCCAATCCTGCACGTTCACGAATAGCATCATCCACTTTCGGACCATTATTCTCCCACACATTTCCGGGACCATTGGCATTTTGCAAATACTTCTCCCCTTCCGTCCAATTATCACGAACAGTAATAAAAGAAGAACCCTCATCTGTATAAAGGTAGAACCAATGATTAGGATCGTGCACATACCCCGGTTTATAGATACTATGCACACAATTCTCCGTTACATAGCTTTTGGGCTGTGAGCCGAGTGTGTAAATACCCGCTACATCATACATGTGTTTCGCATAATGATGAATCAGATTTGCATGAACTCTGTTATTACGCATACAATTCACAGTTTGTGTCCATCCCCAACCAAGACTGATGCCACTATAAGGAACTTCACTAATTTCATTATGCTCGATATTAATATCACTCACATACCCCGCAGCAATGGCGAGGCATCCCCAGTCCTCATTACCTACTTCCGTGAAATAGCAATTATTGATTTGTTGGTGTGTGCATACTTCCCGGCGGTCAGCAGGATCATAAGGCAAATGCGTTTCGTGAGCAGCCGGAGAAAAACTACCGGCCAGCAAACCATTTCCTGCAATATCGCGAAAGAGACAACCACGAACAATACCACCCTGCACCGCTTCTTCATAATCCAGTCCGGTAGAACCCAGATGTTCAAATCGGCAACGCTCAAAATCAATCTGCCTGGCAGCAGCTATCCGGACAGCAGCCGCAGGACGACCCAACCATCCTTGATTATCCAACGGATGATTCAGATAATCCCGTTGCATCTTCGGATCAATCCGGTACCCATCCGTCAGATACATACCTGCCTGAAGAGGCACATGTCCTTTCTCCGACGGACGCATCCACGTAGTATAAGAAAAAGTAATTTTCTCAAAACGAATATGACACACAGGACGATCCAAAGTACCTTCTACCTGTACTAACGTCTCAATGGCAGGTACCATCACTTCCGCCTCCTGCATCTTCTCTCCTTCCCGTGGATAATAATACACTCTACGGGCATCCATATCGTGATACCATTCGCCCGGTACATCCAATAGCTCACGGGCATTCGTCAGATAGAAAGCGGAATTATGTCCGTCCGTCGTCACCATTGGACGCGGCCAAGGATGTTCAAACTGAATCCGGCTTTCCGGCTGGTGAAAACGTACCGCCGCACTATCTCCCTGCACCTCAATAGACCGAATCCGAAGATTAGCCACACACCACATCTGATGGAGTACCATCTCGGCATATTCAGCCTTCATTTTTCCCTTATTATCAATAAGTCTGCGTACCGCAACCGCAGGAACATAAAGAACTTCATTCTTTTCATCCACGCTGCAAATACGGTTCATCTTTTCGAAATCCTCTACATCACGGGCACGGACAGCCTTTTCTCCATTCACCCACAACTGACGGAAATCCAATGGACGCCCATTAAATGCCGGCACATCTGCCACCCAGAGCTTTCCTTGTTTCTTCCAATTCTTGATACGGACTTCTCCACTCAACACCACCTTTTCATCGGCTGCCGAACGGGTCACAGTCTTTTCATTGACCGCTGAACGGATCACCGTCGGCGATTCCTTTGTCCCACTATCTTCCGGACGAATAAAAACCGGCTCATACAAAGCGTACGTTCCCCCTTCCATATAAACAGTGATTCCTCCCTGTACACGGTCATCTCCCGTCCTCCGCCACTCACGCGCTTGCCGTAAAGCAGCAGTCAGCGTTGCTTTGGGAGACTGGCGGGTTCCATCATTAAAGTCATTACCTTTGGGAGAAACCCATATCTCACCGGACCATAACCAATGACTGCACAAAATACATATAGCCGTTAAAAATAACTTTCTCATCCTCATTTCTTCATTTCTGTATCATGATTATCTGGCAAGAGGCATCCATACGGTCATCTCTCCTTTTCCTCTATTTCCCCAGGCATAATAAGGAATCAAACGAATATCCACCGTCTTCTCTGCCTGAACCACCGGACGATAAAGTACCCCTTCCCAAGAAGTTGCAGATGCCAGACGCGCTTTGCCTTCGAGCGTTACAATCGGACTACCCTCAATCGTGATCTTCTTCGGAGTCAATTTTATATCAGCAGGAATCAATACATTATCAATCTTCTCTCCATTAGCTATATCCATATTTTCCAGACAATAAACCAACGGTCCGCGCTTCACTACCACCTGATTACGAATCTCCTCTGCCAACGGATGAGCTTCGAGCAAACGCACAGGCATATCCATCACTAACTCCACTACATCCCCCTTCTTCCATGCACGATTTACTTCCGCATACGAATTTGCCTTCGCATTGACTTGCAACGGCTGTCCATTCACCGTAAGCGTAGCCTTTTCGCACCATTCAGGAATACGTAAGAAGAGCGAGAAAGTACCCGCCTTACGAGAAACTTTATCCAACGTTACACGTATATTTCCATCCCAAGGATAATCCGTTTCCTGCGTCAGAGCTACTTCTCCCTTCTCTTTCCAAGTCGTTGTCAATGTATTTGCCCCATACAAATTGCAATAAATCCCTTCCGGACTCAATGTATATGCATAGTTTTGTGCCTGGCACAGTGTACGCAATGTGTTCGGAGGACAGCAGAAACAACTGATATATTCCGTCCGTTCCTTCGGCCAGCGAAGCGTGTAAGGAAGATCAGCACTGATACGAAGCGGATTCGTGTAGAAATACTTCTTTCCATCCAGACTAATACCGCTCAATACACTGTTATAAAGACAAGTCTCCACAAGATCAGCATATTTCGCATCCCCTGTCACCTCCAGCATCCGCCAGTTAAACAGCATATTACCGATATTGGCACACGTTTCATTGTGAGCAGTGCTATTCGGCAGCTGATAAGGACGTCCATAACTCTGATGCACTTTCTGAATACTATCCGGCTCATAACACGTTCCATCGGGTGATGTACCATCATAAAGAGCACCGCAAGCACCGGTCACATACATTTTCCGGGTCACGATATCATTCCAGATACTAGTCAGATTCTTCATTAATTGCTGCTCACCGGTTTCTGCATATACATCCGCTACTCCGGCATACAGATAGTTGGCACGTACCGCATGTCCCATCGCACGATATTGATCGCGGAAAGGAATACGGTCCTGATTATCGTCCGTACCGTTCTCCACCATGCCACGGATATCAATCAGATTCTTTGAAAGTTCCAGATAACGGGGATTTCCGGTAGCCCGGTACATTTCGACTACCCCCATATAATGAGAGGGACAAATAGCATTGCGAGCCAGTTCGGCAGAAGCCGTTTCATAAAAATGACAGAGGAAATCCGTCGCTTTCACAGCAGCATCGAAAAGAGTAGTCTTTCCGGTAGCACGACGATGCACAATACCCGCCATCATCAAGTGTCCCAAATTATAAGTCTCAAAGTTCAGCCGATTGGCAAAAGCTCCTTTTTCATTCTCATCACCTACTTTCGTTCCAATGACCGTCTGTTTATGCTGATCACCCAATGCTGTTGTATGGGAATCAATCCCTTTATTCAGTTCTTCGATAATAACAGGAGTATGTATATAACCGTCTGCACGTTGGGCTTTTACAACACAAGTAATAAAGTTATCCATTAACTTATCCAACTCCGGATCTTTATTAACTGCATAGACAGAAGCCACACCTTCCATCCATTTATACATATCTCCGTCATGAAATGGAGGTCCCCAATGCTCTCCTTTGCATACCCCGGCAGCAATCTCAAAATTACGGAAACCGTGAGAGATCTCCGGCGCGTTCCAAGTGTTCCACATACTTTGCAGGGAAGTCCGGCTAAATACCTCGAAGCGATCTCCCCAGAATCCATCCGTCCAATGTACGGCGCCGATTCCGGTATTCGCCATCTTCGCAAAACGGCTCTGACTCATATCCGTCAATCCATTGCTTTGCGCAAGTGCTCCCGTAACGGAGGCGGAAGCTAAAAGAAGTAACAGTTTTATCTGTTTCATTAATATGGATAATTTAAAATTTACACAATATCTTTATAAAAAGACGCAATTATCCATATTTTGTACTCAATAAAACAAAAAAATGAAGCCCCTATTTCGGTACGCCCAGCAAGTCCAAATACAGGCATATAGCCATTTATTTCACTGAAAAATAATAAAAAGTGCCACTCATCGTTTCGCATGAATGGCACTTTTCGTGATTTTGTATATTAAATCTACCATAAACCGAGCCCCATCGTTTTAGAACATTCCAACTCCAATAATCCTTTTTTCGCATCGAGACCACCTCCGTATCCCGTAAGTTTATGATTGCTGCCGATTACCCGATGGCAGGGAACAAAGATAGAGATAGGATTGGTGGCATTGGCCGATGCGACTGCACGCACAGCCTTCGGGTTATGGATGCGGCGGGCAAGCTCGCCATAAGATATGGTCGTTCCATAGGGTATTTTCATCAGTTCTTCCCATACGGTGCATTGAAATTCCGAGCCGGTAAAGACAACGGGAATGTCGAATATCTTACGGTGTCCGGCAAAATATTCTTCGAGTTCACCGATTGCCCGTTCGATGATGTCGGAAGTCCCCTCTTCGTACTTCGCATTCAGATGTCGCTGTATGCGGCGGTCTATCGTACCTCGTCGTTTCTCCACCGCCCAATCGCAAATACACAGCTTATCGCCGTAAGAACCGACAAGCATCTCGCCCACGGGCGATTGATATCGTGTAATCTTTATAGTTTCCATATTGTTCTTTTCTTCTTTTTCTTCAAATTAAAAAAATATTGCTAACATTCTTTACTTCCTTTGTGATGTACTTCTTACTTGGAGTAACGGTTTGTGCTAACATTTCCGTTCGCAACGGAAATGATTAATGATTTTACTGACAAATATAGGAAAGTATATTTCAAATGACAAGAAAATACAGAGAATATGACAGTCTCCCTTCAAACTTATTTTCAAAGTAATTTGTTTATATAAAAAACGATCGTTCCAAGTGCCACGCAATGGACATCAGCAACGGATATGAATAACCGGATTATCTATTTCCGAACGATGTACAACAGTACGATCCGCAGCATTGATTTGCGCTCGATTGATTTTTCCAAAGTGCATTATCGGGCTGTTCCAATGGATACCGTCAGGCAGCAGCCGATTGAAAAGATAAAAATAATGTCCGAGTAATTATATTCTTTTAGCGACTTATTGGGTACAAAATGTCCGTTCAACCGTCCTTTTATAAAAGTATAAAAGACGTTAGATGATAATGAATAAAAAGAGATTGATCGGATATGCGCTCGTCATGCTGTCTGTAACTTCTATTCATGCACAGGAAACGAATACTTCTACGCAAGAATATAAGTTATGGTATGACCGTCCCGCACAGGTATGGACGGAAGCCTTGCCTTTGGGCAATGGCCGTTTGGGAGCTATGGTATATGGAACACCGGGTACAGAACAAATACAACTAAACGAAGAAACCATTTGGGCGGGACGCCCTAACAACAACGCCAACCCGGACGCACTTGAGTATATTCCCAAAGTGCGTGAACTGGTCTTTGCAGGAAAATATCTCGAAGCGCAAACTCTCGCTACCGAGAAGGTGATGGCTAAGACAAACTCGGGAATGCCTTATCAAAGTTTCGGGGACCTGCGAATCGCTTTCCCCGGACATACCTGTTATTCGGACTACTATCGGGAGCTAAGTCTGGATTCCGCCCGCGCCATCGTGCGATATGAGGTAGACGGAGTACAATACCAACGCGAAACGATTACCTCATTTACCGATCAAGTGGTAATGGTCAGACTGACAGCCAGCCGTCCGGGACAAATAACCTTTAATGCCCAACTGACTTCTCCTCATCAAGATGTAATGATTTCCTCTGAGGAAGGAAATTGCGTCACGCTTTCCGGTGTCTCTTCCTGGCATGAAGGTCTCAAAGGGAAAGTGGAATTTCAAGGACGGTTGACTGCACGGAATAGAGGTGGGAAAATAGCATGTGCGGATGGAATTCTCTCGGTAGAAGGAGCTGATGAAGCTATCATTTACGTGTCAATAGCCACCAATTTCAATAATTATCTGGATATCACAGGAAATCAGATAGAACGGGCTAAAGACTATCTTTCCAAAGCAATGAAACATCCATTTCCGGAAGCCAAGAAAAATCATACCGATTTCTATCGCCGATACTTGACCAGAGTATCTTTGAACTTAGGTAAAAACCGATATGGAAACATCACAACCGATAAACGTGTAGAAAACTTCAAAGATACAAATGATGCTCATTTGGTAGCTACTTACTTCCAGTTCGGGCGTTACCTATTGATTTGTTCTTCACAACCCGGCGGACAACCCGCTAACTTGCAAGGTATCTGGAATGACAAATTATTTCCTTCTTGGGACAGCAAATACACTTGCAACATCAACTTGGAGATGAACTATTGGCCGTCTGAAGTTACCAATCTTAGCGAGCTGAACGAGCCTCTTTTCCGGCTGATAAAAGAGGTCAGCGAGACAGGCAAGGAAACGGCTAAAATCATGTATGGAGCGAATGGCTGGGTACTCCATCACAACACAGATATCTGGCGCGTCACAGGAGCAATTGACAAAGCCCCTTCGGGTATGTGGCCTAGTGGTGGAGCGTGGCTCTGCCGGCATTTATGGGAACGTTACCTATATACCGGAGATACCGATTTTCTGCGTTCCATCTATCCTATACTGAAAGAGTCCGGCCGTTTCTTCGATGAAATCATGGTAAAGGAACCGATACACAACTGGTTGGTGGTTTGTCCTAGCAATTCACCGGAGAATGTACATTCGGGCAGTAACGGAAAGGCAACGACAGCCGCCGGATGTACGATGGATAATCAGTTGATTTTCGATCTTTGGACGGCTATTATCTCAGCTTCCGAAATTCTGGATACCGACAAAGATTTCGCAACTCATCTAAAGCAACGCTTGAAAGAAATGCCTCCTATGCAAATAGGTCATTGGGGACAATTGCAAGAATGGATGTTCGATTGGGATGATCCGAACGATGTACATCGTCATGTCTCCCATCTTTACGGATTGTTCCCCAGCAATCAGATTTCTCCATACCGCACACCGGAATTGTTTGATGCGGCACGCACCTCGCTCATCCATCGCGGGGATCCGTCTACCGGCTGGAGTATGGGATGGAAAGTTTGTCTTTGGGCGCGTCTGCTTGATGGTGACCATGCTTATAAGCTGATAACAGATCAGTTGACTCTTGTACGCAACGAAAAGAAAAAAGGCGGTACTTATCCTAATTTGTTCGATGCGCATCCACCCTTTCAGATTGACGGGAACTTCGGTTGTACGGCAGGAATCGTAGAAATGCTGATGCAAAGTTATGACGGATTCATCTATTTACTTCCTGCCCTCCCTACTTTGTGGAAGGAAGGTTCGGTGAAAGGTGTTATCGCACGTGGCGGTTTTGAGCTTGACTTGAGTTGGAAAGACGGAAAAGTAAATCATCTGATAGTAAAATCCCACAAAGGAGGAAACTGTCGTCTCCGCTCACTCAACCCGCTAAAAGGTAAAGGACTGAAATCTGCCAAAGGCGAGAACCCTAATCCTCTCTTTGCCGTCCCCGCTATTACTAAACCATTGATTAACGGGAAAGCAAAATTGAATAAAATAGAGCTGACGGAAACCTATTTGTATGACCTGCCCACAAAAGCGGGAAAAGAATATATCCTGATCGGAAAATAAAAACTCAACTATATGAATCGAAATTTATTTAAGGCGATTATTGCCTGCGGAATTGTCTGCTTTATTGCTTGTACGACCACCAAGAAAGCAGAAACCGAAAAGTGGAGTGAACGCATGGCACGTTCCGAGATGAAACGTTTCCCAGAGCCCTGGATGATTGAAAAAGCTAAAAAACCACGATGGGGATATACGCATGGCCTTGTGGTAAAATCAATGCTCGAAGCATGGAAACATACGGGTGACAGTACATATTACGAGTATGCCAAGATTTATGCGGATAGTCTGATTGACACTGACGGACGTATAAAGACCATGAAATATCTTTCTTTCAATATCGACAATGTAAATGGCGGTAAGATTTTGTTCGACCTCTACGCAAAGACGGGAGATGAACGTTACAAAACGGCTATGGATACTCTTCGTAAGCAAATGGCCGAACAACCGCGTACCAGCGAAGGAGGCTTCTGGCACAAATTGAAATATACCCATCAGATGTGGTTGGACGGTATCTTTATGGCTTCTCCCTATCTGGTACAATATGGTGCGACTTTCCAGGAACCGGCTTTGTTTGACGAAGCGGTGAAGCAAATACTTTTGATTGCCCGTAAAACGTATGATCCGGCTACCGGTCTTTACTATCACGGATGGGATGAAAGCCGCGAACAGAAATGGGCAGATCCCGAAACCGGGTGTTCTCCGAATTTCTGGAGCCGCAGTATCGGATGGTATGGTGCTGCGATAGTGGATGTTCTGGATTATCTGCCACAAGAAACAGCAGGACGAGACAGCGTCATACAGATTCTTCAAGGGCTGGCCGAAGCGATTGTAAAATATCAGGACCCTCAATCCGGCACATGGTATCAAGTGACTGATCAAGGTGCACGTAAAGGTAATTACCTAGAGTCTTCGGCAACCGCCTTGTTTGTTTATACGCTCGCCAAAGCCATTAATAAAGGATATATCGGAAATGAATATATCGAACCGGTAAGAAAAGCTTTCAACGGCATGACCGGAAATTTCACCCGTCTGGAGAAAGACGGAAGTTATACCATCACCAATTGTTGTGCCGTAGCCGGACTGGGCGGAGACTCTAAAAGATACCGTGACGGTTCATTTGAGTATTATATCAGCGAACCGATTATCGAGAATGATCCGAAGTCAGTAGGAGCATTCATCCTGGCTGCAATCGAATTTGAAAAAATGATTGAGAAATAATCTTCACCACAGATTACACGGATTAACACAGATTCTAAAATAATTATGTGACATTTCTAACATTCTGTCAGATAAAAAATCTGTGTTAATCCGTGTAATCTGTGGTGAATTATAAACTAAAAACGATAAAATACAATGAGAAAATTCAAGATTCTTCCTCTCTTACTACTGCTGCTGACTTTGGCTATCCCGGTAGCGGCACAAAAGAAAACACAAAAGACGTATATTCCCTGGAGTAACGGTAAACTAGTAGTTTCCGAAGAGGGACGTTATCTGAAACACGAAAACGGTACTCCTTTCTTCTGGTTGGGGGAAACAGGATGGTTGCTCCCAGAGCGTCTGAATCGTGACGAAGCCGAATATTATCTGGAACAGTGCAAACGTCGCGGATACAATGTAATTCAAGTTCAGACCTTGAATAATGTGCCATCCATGAATATCTACGGACAATATTCCATGATAGACGGATATAACTTCAAGAACATCGACCGGAAAGGTGTATATGGTTATTGGGATCACATGGATTATATCATTCGTACGGCTGCAAAAAAAGGACTGTATATCGGTATGGTCTGTATCTGGGGAAGTCCCGTGAATCGTGGAGAAATGACTGTCGAACAGGCGAAAGCATACGGAAAGTTCCTGGCGGAACGTTATAAGGACGAACCGAATATCATTTGGTTTATCGGTGGAGACATTCGCGGTGATGTGAAAACAGCCGAATGGGAGGCATTGGCAACTTCTATCAAAGCAATCGACAAGAATCACCTGATGACCTTCCATCCGCGTGGCAGAACAACCTCAGCAACTTGGTTCAACAACGCTTCCTGGCTGGACTTCAATATGTTTCAAAGCGGACACCGTCGTTACGGACAACGTTTTGGCGACGGAGACTATCCCATCGAAGAGAATACGGAAGAAGACAACTGGCGTTTCGTTGAGCGCAGTATGGCTATGAAACCCATGAAACCGGTTATCGATGGAGAACCTATCTATGAAGAAATTCCTCACGGCCTGCATGACGAAAACGAGTTGTTATGGAAAGATTACGATGTACGCCGCTATGCTTATTGGTCTGTATTCGCCGGTTCCTTCGGGCATACGTATGGGCATAATTCCATTATGCAGTTTATCAAACCGGGTGTGGGTGGTGCATACGGAGCCAAGAAGCCTTGGTATGAAGCATTGAATGATCCCGGTTATAATCAAATGAAATATTTGAAAAACCTGATGCTGACTTTCCCGTTCTTCGAACGTATACCGGATCAGTCTGTCATCGCAGGTAAGAACGGAGAACGTTACGACCGTGCCATCGCTACACGCGGTAATGATTATCTGATGGTGTATAATTATACCGGACGTCCGATGGAAGTTGATTTCAGCAAGATTAGCGGAGCAAAGAAAAAAGCCTGGTGGTATACGACAAAGGACGGTAAGCTGGAATATATCGGTGAATTTAATAACGGTGTGCATACCTTCCAGCACGACAGCGGTTATTGCAGTGGAAACGATCATATTCTGATTGTGGTGGACAGCAATAAAAACTACCTCGATAAGACATGGACGGAACTTCCCGATGCCCAACTGAAATATATCAGCGATAAATGATGAACAAGAGAATATTTATAGTAGCATTCTTTGCGTTTCTGTTTTTAGCAGGTTCAGTCTATGCAGCCATAGGCATAACCGAACTGCGAACGGAGCAATTAAAGAATCCGCTAGGTATCGACGTGCGCCAGCCCCGATTGGGTTGGCGCATCGAATCGGATGAACAGAATGTGATGCAAACAGCATATCACATTCTTGTTGCTTCTTCTGCCGACTTGCTGGCGCAAGGAAAAGGAGATATTTGGGATTCAGGAAAGATAGAGTCCGACGCCTCCCAATGGATTGCTTATCAAGGTGAACCGCTAAAGCGTAATGCCCGCTATTATTGGAAAGTGAAAGTCTATACCAATAGAGGGGAAGCGGACTGGAGTGCTCCGGCCTTTTGGAGTATGGGATTGCTGAATGAAGCGGACTGGCAAGGCCAGTGGATTGGATTAGACCGTGCCGCTCCCGGTGACAGTGAAACCCAATGGAGCCGCTTGGCAGCCCGTTATCTCCGCAAAGAATTTGCTTTAAGCAAAGAGGTGAAACGTGCAACGGTACACATTGCCGGAATGGGACTTTATGAATTATTTATCAACGGACAGCGTATCGGCGATCAAGTGTTGGCCCCCGCTCCTACCGACTATCGGAAAACAATTCTATACAACACTTACGATGTGACGCCACAACTTCAAAAAGAGAATGCTATTGGTGTGACATTGGGCAACGGACGTTTCTATACGATGCGCCAAAATTACAAACCGTACAAGATACCGACATTCGGCTATCCCAAACTCCGTCTGAATCTGATTGTGGAATATATGGATGGCAGTAAAGAAACGATTGCTACAAACACTTCATGGAAACTGATAACCGAAGGTGCTATCCGTAGCAATAACGAATATGACGGTGAAGAATATGATGCCCGCAAGGAATTGGGCAACTGGACACAAAGCGGTTATGACGACAAAAGCTGGATAGCGGCACAAAGAGTCAGTATTCCTTCAGGAACATTGCGTGCCCAAATAATGCCGGGTATGAAAGTAATGGATACATTAAAACCTGTTTCCATCCAAAAACTTGGTGATAAGTACATCCTTGATTTTGGTCAGAATATGGCTGGTTGGGTGCGGTTCCGCATTAAAGGACAAGCCGGTGACAGTATTCGTCTCCGTTTTGCAGAAACCTTGCAGGCCAATGGGGAACTCTTTACCCGGAATCTACGTGACGCCCGTTCCACAGATACGTATATCGTAAGCGGACGCGAAGTGAAGGACGCTACGTGGGCACCTCGTTTCGTGTATCATGGCTTCCGTTATGTGGAGGTCAGCAATTATCCGGATGCGCAACTTGGAGACTTCGTAGCTGAAGTCGTGGAAGACGAGATGACGCATACAGGGTCTTTCAGTTGCTCTGACGAGACATTGAATAAGATTGTCCGTAATGCATTTTGGGGAATCCGGAGTAATTATAAAGGTATGCCGGTAGACTGTCCGCAACGGAATGAGCGCCAACCATGGTTGGGCGACCGCACCATGGGATGTTGGGGAGAGAGTATGCTTTTCGATAATTATGCAATGTATACCAAATGGACACGTGATATCCGCGAAGCGCAACGTGAAGACGGTTGTATTCCCGATGTCGCTCCGGCCTACTGGAACTATTACTCGGACAATGTGACTTGGCCTGCGGCGTTGCCTATGGCTTGTGATATGCTTTTTACCAATTTCGGAGATAAACGTCCGATAGAGGAGAATTATCCGGCTATCAAAAAATGGGTGGCTCATATCCGTGAATACTATATGACAAAGGAATATATCATAACCAAAGATAAATATGGTGACTGGTGTGTTCCTCCCGAATCATTGGAGCTGATTCACAGTAAGGATCCTTCCCGCAAGACTGACGGTGCGCTGATCGCCACTGCCTATTACTTGAAAGTGTTGCAACTGATGCATCGTTTTGCCAGTCTGCAAGGACTGAAAGCCGATGCAGAAGAATGGGAAGATCTGGAACATCGTATGAAAGACGCATTCAATGCCCGCTTCTTGCATATAAAAGAGGGAACGTCCCATGTGCCGGGACATACATTATATCCAGACAGTATCTACTATGGTAATAATACGGTCACTGCCAATATTCTTCCACTTGCTTTCGGGTTAGTGCCAAAGAATTACATCCATGAAGTTGCCAAAAATGCCGTAACTTCCATTATTACCACCAATAAGGGACATATCAGCACCGGAGTCATCGGTGTGCAATGGCTGTTGCGTGAATTAAGCCGTCGTGGTTATACCGATGTGGCTTACTTGCTGGCTACCAACAAAACGTATCCTTCGTGGGGGTATATGGTTGGAAAAGGTGCTACCACCATTTGGGAATTATGGAACGGTGATACGGCAAATCCTGAGATGAACAGTGGCAACCATGTCATGCTTTTAGGAGATTTATTGCCTTGGTGTTTCAATAATCTGGCAGGTATCCGGGCAGACCGTTGGAAGTCCGGTTATAAACATATTATTTTCCAGCCGGCTTTTGAGATTCAAGAGTTAAGCAATGTAGATGCATCTTATATGAGTATCTATGGAAAAATAGCCAGCCGATGGAAGAAAACGCCCATACATCTGGAATGGGATATTGAGTTGCCTGCCAATACAACAGGCGAAGTACATTTGCCGGATGGTCGAAAAGAGAAGATCGGTTCGGGGAAACATCATTTTAGTGTAGATATACCGACTAAGAACACAGCCATTTTAAGTGATGAATTTCTGTACGAAAAGGCCGCTTTCCCCGAATGTCACGGAGCTACTATTGTAGAGATGAAGAACGGAGATCTTGTCGCCTCTTTCTTTGGAGGAACGAAAGAACGCAATCCCGATTGTTGTATCTGGGTATGCCGTAAGCCGAAAGGCGCCAAAGAGTGGAGTGCTCCCAAACTTGCTGCCGACGGTGTGTTTTCACTCAAAGATCCGCAAGCTGTATTAGCGGGAATCGACTCCACCTGTACACCGGTAAAAGATGCAAAAGGGAAACTCATCGCACGCCGGAAAGCGTGTTGGAATCCGGTACTGTTTCAAGTTCCGGGCGGAGATTTGATTCTCTTCTACAAAATAGGTCTGAAAGTGAGTGACTGGACAGGATGGTTGGTTCGTTCGCGTGACGGAGGAAAGACCTGGAGCAAGCGTGAACCTCTTCCCAAAGGTTTTCTAGGTCCTATCAAGAATAAGCCGGAATATATCAACGGCCGTATCATCTGTCCTTCCAGTACGGAAGGCAGTAAGGGCTGGCGTGTTCATTTCGAGATTTCTGATGATAAAGGAAAAAACTGGAAAATGGTAGGACCTTTGGAAGCAGAACTGTCCGTACCGACTCAGAACCGTAAAAAAGGAGGAATAAATACGGATGATCAGGAAGGCGGGGAAGCCATCAAAGGGGAAGGCGCTAAACCTATTTATGCGATACAACCTAGTATTTTAAAGCATAAGGACGGAAAATTGCAGATACTCTGCCGTACGCGCAATGCACAGATTGCAACAGCCTGGAGCAGTGACAATGGTGATACGTGGAGCAAAGTAACGCTGCTGGATGTTCCGAATAATAATTCCGGCACAGACGCCGTGACAATGAAAAATGGCAGGCATGTGCTTATTTATAACAATTTCTCTACGTTGCCCGGAACTCCGAAAGGCCCTCGCACACCGCTTTGTGTAGCTATATCGGAGGATGGAATCAGCTGGAAGCCTGTTCTCACATTGGAGGATAGCCCGATCAGTCAATATTCTTATCCTAGCATTATTGAAGGTAAAGATGGAAAGCTGCATGCCATTTACACTTGGCGTCGTCAACGGATAAAATATGCCGAGATAGATCCGCTGAAGTTCTAAAAATCGAATAGTCATTTTACATAAATCGACCGCTCGTTCGGATAGGAATGAGCGGTCGATTTGTCATAATCCTACGGTCCTTTCTCCGCATACGAGCGGTTGTTCTTATTCAATCGAGCAGTCGATTCTTTGCATTTATCCGTTTTATGTTTTACATTTGCAATAAATAAAAAGAACGATGGCAGACAACTATATAGAAAAACAGCAAGAGCTATATGAAGCCAGAAAGGCTGCTTGGAAACAAGCACAGAAATATGGTAAGAAGAAATCTACAACCGTTCATCCGGCTGAATCGGCTTCGTGTACTCCAATGACCTCAAAATCATCCCCCTCCAAAAGAAGAATATTTGTAACAGGAGGAGCGGAAGGTATAGGCAAGGCAATAGTAGAAGCTTTTTGCCTGTCCGGTGATCAAGTCGCTTTTTGTGATATAAATGCAATAGCGGGACAAGAGACTGCAAAAGCAACCGGATCTATATTCTATAAAGTCGATGTCAGCGATAAGGACGCACTTGAAAGTTGTATACAAGGTATTCTTTCCGAATGGAATGATATTGATATTATTGTCAACAACATCGGTATCAGTCAATTTTCTTCTATCACCGAAACGAGCGTAGAGGATTTCGACAAAATACTTTCTATCAACCTACGCCCTGTATTTATCACCTCCCGCCTGCTTGCCATACATCGTAAAGAACAGTCCTCTCCTAACCCATACGGTCGGATTATCAATATTTGCTCCACACGTTACCTGATGAGTGAACCGGGAAGTGAAGGTTACGCAGCTTCGAAAGGCGGTATCTATTCTTTAACTCATGCACTGGCTTTATCATTATCTGAATGGAATATCACCGTCAACTCTATTGCTCCGGGATGGATACAAACTCATGATTATGACCAACTCCGGCCGGAAGATCATTCGCAGCATCCTTCGAGACGAGTAGGTAAACCGGAAGATATTGCCCGTATGTGTTTGTTTCTCTGTGAAGAAAACAATAATTTCATCAATGGAGAAAATATAACGATTGACGGAGGAATGACGAAAAAGATGATTTATCTGGAGTAATTTGAGAATTTATCAGATACAATGATATGTCTTTATTATATCATTAATCTTCACGAGACTCTTTCAACACGCTTCGGGTAACTTCCACTCCTGTCTTCACTATCGAAGCTGCATGATGAAACTCCAACATATCATAGGTATCACCGGACATCTGAATTAAGATATCCGGCTGACAACGCTCTATTTGGTAACGAGTGATTTGTTGCATCATCATTCTTGAAGATTCTGTCAATAGATTATAAGGAGATATTTTCTTTTTCTTTCCGGAATCGAGGGGTGCATTCACATCGACAGCTATCAGAATATCTCCTTCAATGCGTTTTACATGAGCCAATGGAAGAGGATTCAGAATGCCTCCGTCAATCAAAACCATACCGTCTTTTCTCAACGGACGGAAAAGCATGGGGATAGAAATAGATGCACGGATAGCTTCATGTAAGCTCCCCCTGTCAAATCTCACTTCCTGATCACGGACAATATCCGTTGCCATGGCTACATAAGGGACAGGCAAGTCTTCAATATTCATGTCCGGAATAATCTGTTTCAGTTCTTTGATAAAACGGTCACCTTTCACCAATCCATCCCGGCTTAAAGTAATATCCGCCAATTCCCACATCTTACGTTTATCCCAACTATATAGCCACTCCTTACATTCTTCCATCTTTCCTGAAGCGTACATTGCCCCCACCATAGCTCCCATCGAGCTTCCTGCAATAGAAGTGATCTCAAAATTGTGACGGAGCAATTCTTCAATTACTCCTATATGCGCTATTCCACGTGCTCCTCCCATAGAAAGGACCAATGCTGCTTTTTGCTTATCCATATCATGTATATTTCTATTAGCTATCCACAAAATAACACATTTTCTGCGAAAAAGATGTTTAGTAATCGTGAAGAAAAAGTAATGACGTGTTTTTTGAGACGTAAAGCATAGCTTTAGAAGTGATAAAGCTATGCTTTGTCAGTCGCAAAGCATAGCTCTATTATGTTCTTCTTAGTTATCCCGGATTATACTCCGACAAATAGGAAGATTAAAGGTTTATCATCATTTTATTTCTTTTCTTGAGCCTTCTTTTCTTCCTTTCGCTTATTCACATAATCCTTGAACATCTGACGCCAGTTACGGCCGTGTTCATTGAAATACTGTTCGCATTTGGTTTTATAAATTTCGAAGATGGCAGAGATCTGCTTCATATTCTTATAGTCAATAGCCTGTTCGCGAGCCAGCTTCAACTGTTCCAGAACGTAAGCAGTTTCCTCCTCTGTCATATTAGGCACAATGGCCTGATAACCTTTCAAGGTAAAAGCAACTTTACCCACCGTATATTTATCGAGGATTTGTTCTATCTGTTCTTCAGTCAATACTCTGCGTAACTCTTTCATTAGCCTTTCATGTACTTCTTTCGGCATAGCAGAATCTGCAATCATTTCACGGTCGAGCTTGGAAAGCGGTTTGCCTGTAAGAGGATTGATACCCTCGGGAATTGTTGTATAGGGATGCTCATTGTGCCAGTCACGAACCTTACGAAGATGGTTATAAATAGCTGTTGCCGCAAAACCTGCCTTTTTCTCATCATCCAACTTTAAAGAAGCTACCCAGTCCATAGCTTTCTTTTCAAGAGAAGCATCTGATTTTAAATCAGCAAAGGCCTTCTTGTCAAAATAGGCGGCTACCTTGTCAAATGACCGGATTGCACCTTCGGGAAGCAAAGCTCCTTTTTCTCCAAAACTATACATAGCAAATTCCGGTTCAATGGTAACTTTGCTTTCGTCCAGCATCTTTTTGTCCAACTTGAACACATCTGCGAAGAAATCATAAACAGCATTCCGTTTGTTCGGACCAAAGTCATGTTTCTCCTTGGGGAGATGTACATTCGTTACTTTGTCTTTCGCGTTATAGAATCCATAAATTCGTTGCAAATAAGGAAATTCAAGAGTAGGAACACTAGCCGTCCAGTCGCCACCATCAGATACCACGAGTTGTGGACGAGGGGCAAAAGTAGCAGCTAGCTCCGCATTACAGGTTCCTCCTGCAGAAAGTTGAATGGGCATTCCGCTTTCACACGGACAGCCACCGTCAAAGTGAGAAGCAAGGCTCACCACGGGAGCAGAAGCGGCAAAACGATCATCTAATACACTCAATAAAATAGTATGAGTGCCCCCTCCTGAACCACCATTTGTACCAATGCGGCTAGTATCAATATCCTTACGGGAAGCAAGCATAGATTCAAGAATCAACAAGCCATTCATTGCCTGAATAGTGTGCGCTGCACTACTACGATGTGCCGCACTGCCAACTTGTAAAGCCGACTCTCCCCATCCGAACAAATCATAATCCACACAAATAGCTCCCATACGTGCTAAAGTGCCCATACGTTGTTGCTGGTCCTCACGATAACGTCCGCCACCAAAATGTCCGTTAGGACAAATAATCAACGCATGTTTTCCTTTTGATTGAGGTGTGTAGATAGAACCGCAAACATATAAGCCGGGAAGTGTTTCAAGTGCAAAATTCTGCACTGTATAGCCATCAAACTTACGTATCTTCGAAAGAATAGGTTTGGATTTAACACATTGAGCTAGTAAAGTATCGATACCCAAACGTTGACGCACTTCTTTTTTCAAAGAATCAACGCGAAGTTCAAAAGCCTGCCGATCTGCATAAAGAGTATTCAGATAAGCCAGCATTTTTTCTCCGTCTGCATCCGTACGACGTGGATATTCATACGCTTTCAGCTTATACATATTTCCTTTCTGTTTGACAAATTTATAATCGAAAGGTGCCAATACATTCGTCAGGGATTCTTCTACAGAATAAGGACGAATACGAAAGTCGGCATAAGGCAACACTTTTCCCACTGTATCAATATCATATTTCAGGCGGACTCCGAAACGGTTTTGAATATCCGTCAGTACTTCATTCAAGGGACGGGCAAATTCCGTCTCGTATGTTTGTGTCTGCGCTTCAGCCGAAAGAGATGCGGCAAGAAGCATAGTAAAAAGGATTCGTTTCATTTATCTTTAATTTATACAAGTTGTTTTTTCACCACAGATTACACAGATTCTCACAGATTTCTTATTCTTACAAATTAGCCGAATTAAATATCTGTGTTAATTTGTGGTATCTGTGGGGCTTTTAATTACTTTGCCATTGACGATTACGTCATCCATCGTGATACGCTCACAATTTTCGAAGATACATTTCTGTTTTCCTCCCTGAATATGAATATCACGCAAAACAATGTCAGATATCGGCGCTTCTTCCAAACCCACTATTTTGATCGGAGTCTTTACATCTGTCACAGTCATTCCACTGATATGTACGTTACGGAAGATCGGGGTGCGTTCACTCTTTGGTTCTGCAGGCATTTTACTGTATTTCAGGTTTAGCACGACAGCTTCCCGTTTTATATTACTCATTACAATATTACTGACGCAAATATCTTCAACCACGCCTCCCCTTCCACGAGTTGACTTGATGCGGATTCCACGATCCGTTCCGTCGAATATACAATTGGAGATGGTGACTTTGCGCACACTTCCACTCATTTCACTGCCGATAACAACGCCTCCATGGCCGGAAAGCATGGTACAGTTGGTTATGGTGATATTTTCGCAAGGTACTCCCAATCGACGGGCTTGGGCATCCCTACCGGATTTTATCGTGATACAATCATCGCCTACCGAAATATGGCAATCGCTTATATGTACATTGCGGCATGATTCGGGATTAATACCATCCGTATTAGGAGAAGGAACGTTATCAATTGTAATGCCTTTGATGGTCACATTATCACAAAACTCCGGATTTACCGTCCAAAAGGGGGAATTGACAATTTTTACCCCTTCAATCTTTATCTCTTTGCAACGGATGGGTTGGATAAACGGAGGACGGAAGAAACGGCGCTGCAAAGTACTTACATAGTCTTTATTCGTTTCGGCATAAATCGCTGTCGTATCGTTTGCTGCATCCCACATCGGCTGATATTTATTTATATCACGCATGCCGTTATCTTTCAAATCAATCATGACCCGAAAGAACTCCATCCACCATTTCTTTCCCTGTCCGTCCAAAGTTCCTTCTCCTTTGATGGTAATATTCTCGGCATCTACCGCATAGATCAAAGGCTGGAAACTTTTCATCATCACTCCTTCGTGACGAACTTCCACAAAAGGAAGATAATCATCAAAGTTGTCCGAAAAGAGTAAGGTAGCTCCGGCTTCCAACTCCAGTGTAATGTTGCTTTTCAGATGGATACTTCCTGTCAGGTAAGTCCCGGCAGGAAAGAAAAGAGTACCTCCGCCGCCACGGTTCAAACGATCAATCGTTGAATTGATTAGCTTTGTATTAAGAGCCTTACCATTTGCTTTCGCACCGGCCTTCAACATATCCACACGCTCGGCACGAAGAACTGTGGTTGCACAGAAGCAAAGAAAGACTAGAAGAGTTGTCCGTAAATTCATAATCGATATTATTAAATTATATTTCATCATTGTCTTCTAAAGAATCATGAATACATTTTTTTTATTCTACAAATATATGCAAAAGGTTCTTTCATTTTGCACAAACTAATTGATATGTTCCACTCTGTATCTCTTTGGGTTCTTTTTCTCCCGGAAGATAAACAACAGCCGTAGTATTCACCGGAACAGATATGTTTAAAGTGAAAGTGCCATTCTGGCTAGTCCAATCCACAACAATAGTACCATATAAAGTTTCATACGATGCTTTGACATATTTCAAATCTCCTACAGGCTGGGGAGCGATGATAAACTTTTGATAGGTAGTAGATGGACGAATACCGACCAGTGAATTAAAGAACCATTCATCAATCTGTCCCATCATAAAATGATTCCAGGAAGAACCTTGGCGGGGATCCCATTGCTCGGTTAAGGTGGTAGCACCGAATTTCAACTGGAAGCCATATCCGGGAGCTTCTTCGTGGTTGAACATCTTATAAATAAGTTCGTGCTGATCCTTACGCGCCAGTGTCTGAATCAGATAGCGGTTACCCACATCACCGGTCGTTAAGCGATTGCCATGTGCTTCCACATCTTTAATCAGATTCATAAGTACTTTCTCATCCAACTTTGCATCCGGTCGATAACTGCCTTGTTCATCTGAATCCTGCGTCATCTGGAGGAATAACGGAAGTGCATTACTACATTGGCTCCCTGTACCATACTGTGCTGTCTCTTTATTGAGAAAACATTTATTAAATGAGGCAAGTATTTCATGTGCCAAAGAAGTATAATAATGAATGTCAAAGTCATTGCCAACCATTTTCGCAGCTTTTATTAAATACATTACTGTCATATAATAATGCGCGGTAGCCACCAGGGGAACCGGTGTGTTCCTAGAGAATCCGGCACGAAAATCTCCATAATCATACCAATCTCCCAAGCCGAAAGAAAGAATACCCATCTCTGCACGAGTCTTCAGATAATCCACATAACGGCGCATATTCGGATAATATTTCTTAATCAACGAGTCATCTCCATACGTCTCATAGTACATAAATGGGAAAATAACCAGAGAACCACCCCATTCCGGAGATTCGGCAAATGCATCCATGCCCGGACCTTCAAAAACCACGTATTCCGGAGCAGTTGTCGGCATGGCACCGTTGGCATGTTGCGCATCTGCCATATTCTGCATAATCTGCGGAGCATAAGCTGTCAAATCATAATTGTATAATAACCCAGGGCCATTCAAATGCACCTGCTCCAGCCAGCCTAGTTTTTCACGATGCGGACAATCTGTAAACACAGACTGCATATTGCTACGCACTGCTTTTTCGATCAATCGATGGGCAGCATTAAATATTCGGTTGGATGATTCGAAAGTGGAAACTTTCTTAGCTGAATTAAATACGAAACAGGATTGAATATTCTTCAACACAGGCAACTTCTGCGGATTCTTTTGTCCTTTTAAGACAGCCCCCTCGACTTGAATATATCTAAAACCGTAATAAGAGAAACGAGGATGCCAAGTTTCGTCACCTTCACCTTTCAGTGTATATTCATAATAGTGTTGACGTCCCGTTTGTCGCTGATTACAGGCACCTTCATCCGTCAATGCTTCGGCTACGAGCAGAGTCACTTTCTGTCCACGTTTGCCACGTACTGTTATTTCCGGAAAGCCAGCCAGATTTTGCCCCATATCCAACACGAAAGCAGAAGGATCGACAGTTCTTTTAGTCGATTTAGAAGCTGAAGCAATCTGTTCTGCATTTAGTTTGGTTACCTTTTGAATATCATATCGTTCCATGATTTTCACCGGAGGCGCCATCTGTGGACGTAGTATTCCTTTAGGAGCTTCCTGTATAACTACCGGACGCCAATGACTATCATCAAAGCCAACCTGATTCCATCCTTTTTGCTCACGACGAGCATCGTAATCCTCACCTCCATATATGCAATTGAAAGTTACCGGACTAAAATCATATTTCCAGTCATTGTCAGAACGAAGTGTTGTAGATGTTCCATCTTCGTAATTAATAACCAGTTCAAATAAAAGTGTAGGAGGACCAAAACTTATCTGTAATTTGCGATAACGTCCTCCTTGCACATTATAGAATCCATTCCCCAATAAGATTCCCACGGCATTCTCACCATGCCGCAATTGTTCCGTTACATCATACGTGTTATAGTAAACAGTTTTATCATAATCACTCCACAGCGGAGCAAATTCACTGTTGCCTACTTTCTTGCCATTCAAAGAGAATTCATAGAATCCCAAACCACAAACGTATGCAGTTGCTTCTACTATTTTCTTGCCCGATTGGCGGTTTGTATTCCCTTCTGTCCTATCTCCCACCTGGAATGTTCTTCGCAAACAAATACTTTTCTTTGCTAAAGTGTCCACTGCTTCCCAAGCTGCCTTTACCTCCGGTTTCTTCAACTCTCCACCATGAAACTTGCGTCCTTCCGGTAAATGAGCATTCTGACGAGTGATAGCTCCAATCCATTTTCCTTCGGAAAGTCTTGAAGAAGCAGAGCGAAACTTTGCTTCACGACTCCATTCAGAGGGTGCATCTGTCTCATCCCAAACACGAACCCGCCAACTATAATTAAATTGATTATCAGGCCGTATATCTGCCCCCTCTATAGAAACCAGCTGGCTCTGTGTAGAATAGACTTTTCCACTATTCCAAACGGAACGTCCTGTAAAAGCTTCCCGGATGTCAATCTCATAAGCTGATTGTCGCGTTCCATTTTCCGGCGATTCCATCACCCATCCCAAACGAGGTGAACCTTCGACCACTACCAGACCTTCTTGCATTTCACAGGTAAGGCGGCTGATTGTTATAGTCTTTGCCTGCATAAAACATGGCAGGCAAAGAAAAAGAAAGAGATATTTCTTTATATTCATTGTTCAGACTATCCTATCTATATTATCAGATAAATGATTATTTGAGTACATCCTTGCAAACGATTCTTGTCAATGTATCTGCATAACCGACTTCTTTACCATCCACAAAAATACGTAAGCCTTTTCCACAATGATAACGATCGCCGTTCTTATCCCAAAGAATCGTCAGATTATGACCGTGATATAGTACATTATCCAGGCAGAACCAATCCCATTTGTCGACAGGGATCAACGGATTTACTTCAATTGTATTATCCAGACGCGGACGAAGTCCAATCAGTCCTGTAATCATCAGATCGTTGAAAGTAGAATGATTATAGTAACGGCTGCGCTCCTGATCCCCTTTCAACCAATAACCGGTCACTTCATCCAAATATTCGCCAATGTAAGGACGACCACGATGATATTGTGACTCCACATACAATTCCATCTGACGGAAATATACACTGTCAGACAATACGGTCTGCGGATAATTGTTCATAAAGTTAGCCATTGCTGTCAATGTCTGTGCAGAAGCAAACGGCCAGATAGCTCCGTCCCACTCACACTTACCCACTCCACGTGTACGGAATTCCGGATGACGACGCTCTGCAGTAGTCAATCCGTAAGGAGCAGAGAAACCTTTTTCATCCAGAATCTCTTTCCAGGCAACTTCATATTTCTTTGTCGTATCCGGCAGGTTGAAATACCAGGGAATATATCCGATTGCTTCACGAACATTTGCTGAAGAATCCGTACGCATCGTCTCAAAAAACTGGTGACGGGTATTCCACAACTCATTCTCTACCAGATTTCTCAACGTGTCTGCTCTCATACCATATTTCATAGCCATCCCCTCGTCACCGGAAAGAATTCCCATACATGAAAGTGCTTTGGCATTGCCATACATATAACTATTGATTGTCGGGCGGGCATATTTTTTCTTCCGTCCACCACTGATAGATTCTTCCATACCATCCTGTACATCCCCCTGCCAGTACAATCCATTCTTCAAACGATTCGTACGTTCCCAACGTTGATATTCAGCTTCCAGATCTTTTTTCATATCCAGCATAAAACCTTTGTTGCCATCGACCATATAGCGTGCCAATACCGCATCTGCATTCCATGAACTGAACTTATTCATTTTCTTCATCGGTCCTCCGTCATTACCGCGATACCATGTATGAATAATTTGATCCAGATATTTCGGGTCACGTAACCAACGGCTCTCATAAATATGATGTCCGATCGCACAAGCGATCAGGTTATATTTATCAGAATAGGAACGCTGAACGAGAAACTCCGTCATACCATATCCCACAGGAGTTTCCTTGATATGCTTGCGCAACGACCACCAACGATAATAATACATCTCTTCAAAATTACGTTGCGGGCATTCAAACAAAGGAATGTTGTCTTCCATCCACTCCGAAGCTTTTGCATTAGGAATCGCTTGAACGATATTCTCATCTTCCATTCCATTAAAATAATCCGTATAATGGCTGAAATCCTTATACTTCAAGAAAGCGGAAGATGCATCCTTGTCTGTGGAAGACGTTTTTACATTAGCTATACGATATTCGGCTATCGGCTCCTGTTCACCGGCACCGGGCAAATCGTATGTCTGGTCGGCCGGAGTATCCACTGTCGGGAATGTACGTGGCACGCCTGTACGGAAAGCTATTCTTTCGATACTTGCCACCGGAGCATAGAACATCCTCAGCCCTACCCTCTTGCCATCTACATATACTTGAATATTACGGTCGGCAGTTGAAAGGACAGCTTCTACATGATAGGTTTTTCCTGCTTCATACTTCATCATATTCGCAAACCGGGAACCACCTTTTGCACGAAAAACGCCATCCGGTGTCAGTTCCAAACGGGAGCAAGCAATTCCATTCTCATCCAGAAATTCAATTTGAAGCGTACCCTTATCATTCTGTCCGGCTTGCAAATCGAAGGAGACTTTCAATTCTTTAGAAGCGGGAATTTTCCGTTCCACTTTTGCATAATCAAAAGGATCTCTATCTTGCAGTTTCAACCATTGTCCATCCAGGGAAACCGGAGCCCAAACCGGAGAATAAATATTCCAATCAGTCAATTCCGATATTGCTTTCGACTTTGAAAAGTCATCGTTGGCGTGTGCAGAAGCATTGAGTTCCACCGGCACAGGAATGCGGGAAATCCACATATCTTCCTTGTTCACACTATAAGAAACCCATAAATCGCCATCTGCAGGTATCCCGTTCCCCTCCTGTATGCCACGAGGATACTGAGGACCGTATGATTTATAATTACCACCGTAACGCATCGGTGTGATTTCGCCGTGCACCAGATTCAGCGTTGTATACTCCAGTCCGTCCTTACTCAATGAGATAGCTAACGGCCAACGGAACTCCGAAGGATTATATACCGTCGCGTATGTGCCGTCACTCAAACGTTGTCCCCAGATTTTCGCATTACTATTGACAAATCCCTTAGCACGGAGTACCGGTTGTTCCCAAGTATATCCTCCGTCTTCGCTGATAGAAGTGAGCGCGTGCTTCCAAAGGCTGGCAATTCTTCCGTCGGGAAGTGTGTAACAGTTAAATGCCTTATATCCTTTCTTTAAGGGGATAATAGGATCTTCACGGTCTGCCTCTTCTACCCATTGCATCATATACAGCGGATTGTCAAGAATCTCCTGGCAGGCTTTCACAAACTCGCGGTCTTTACTTTTCTTGAAATACGGATAATCGGTGTTCTTCTCGTTAAATCCGTGATTGTAATAAATAAAATAAATAGGACCGAACGAACCGTCCTTTTTTATTTCGCGTACTACCCGACCGATACCGTTTCCATCGTTCGGATCGTCTTTCTTATCTAAGGCAACTCCGTAATTTCCCATTGTTATTAATCGGCCGGACTTGGAGACATAGAAACCTACACGTTGGTGCATAATAGCAATCAGGTCTTTGGCTTGCATACCCGGACGAGATTCCTTGGTATATCCGTCCGGAACTTTATAAGGCGGAAATACAATTTCCGGATTCGTCCATTGATAGCCATCCTTTGATGTCATCAGAAATGTTTGGGAAGGCGGTACATGTTCGTCCGAAGGATCAGCCAGATATTGATAATAAAACTGGCCGTTCCAATAGGCCAACATCGGTTGATGGTTATATGTCCATCCATTGCCGTTCGACGGATCGGGATGTTCCCGGTTGGCGCGTACCAATTGGATATTATGCACTCCTACTACCGGAGACAACTGTCCGTCGTGATAAGTAGGGTTCGATAATTCTGTTCCTGTGTAATGGATTCTGTCTTGCGCTGCAACCGTAGATGTCAACCATCCGGCAGCCAATGCAAAGAGAATCTTTGTAGAGTTATTCATGTTATTTAGTGATTATCGGTGAATGATTAGTGATTAAGGCGGGTATGTGTCAACAACGCTTTTACTACCGATTCGGGAGCTTTGAATATTGTTCCGTGTTTATGTCCGGCAGGTACACTTACTTCACTCGTCACATCGGTAAAATTTATAAAATCTTTTGTGCGCATAGCACCGTATATCTTTTTCTGATAGACATCAAAGTAAACAAGATACTCCTCTCCTATCTTTTCTACAGTCGGACCTTCTACAAACGATTCGGTAAATGGTTGCGACGCAGGTGAGTAAGGTCCTGTCAGGGAATCAGCAAAAGCAATTTTCAGATTGCGTTCCGGGCGGGTATTATCCTTAAGTACCATCACATAGTCATTCTTATCCCGTTTTACAAGGACTGCATCAATCGAACTGAATCCCGGATCATACAAGACTTCCGCTTTAGAAATAGTCTTAAAGTCTTTCGTAGTGATATAATACAAACGATGATTATTATTTTCCTCTTCTATTCCTCTCTCAAAACGGCCGGGAATGCAAGAAGCCCATACTACCATGAACTGTTCACTATCTTCATCATAGAAAATCTCCGGAGCCCATACATTGACTGTGGTCGGTTCTTCTGTCATGACAGGTATCATCTGTTGCTTAGACCAATGAATCAGGTCTTTGGAGTTTGCATAGCCGAACCCTAGATCGCCTTTCCAGCTTGTCGTCCAAACCAGATGAAAAGTTCCGTCGGGAGTACATACCATCGAAGGGTCCCGCAACAGTTGATGTTGTCCTAATTCGGGCTTCAGCCAGACACCGGGAATACTGTCCCAATGCATTCCGTCTTCACTATATAAATATCTTAAGCCCTCATCTGCGGGTTCATGAAACGAAGTAAACATATAATAGTCCTTGCTTCCTCCGCAAGAAACAAAAAATAAAATACCTATTGCCGCTAATGTATCTCTTAACCTTTTCATTGCTATTATAATCTATAAATTGTATCCTTTATACAAAGGAGACGATAAAAGGACTAATTTGTACTCAAATATAAACGAAGATTCTTCATCTTCCGATTGAATTTTATATACGATAAAAGGGCGACTCTCCGAGCCACCCTTTCCGTCATCAAACAAACTAACCATTTTTATTATGGGAAGAAAATCTTATAAGGATCCTCCACGTGCTTTCACACGTTTGTACCATTCTTCACGTTCTTTTTTCAAGTCATATCCGCGTTTAGCCAGATAATTATTGATACGTCCTTTATATTTTCCAAAAGCAGCGTGTTTTTTATTTGAATTTTCAGCGTCCAAAGCAAATTCACGAGCTTCCACCAACCAAGCGTATATTTGCGCTTTTTCTTCTTCTTTAAGTGTCGGAATCATGTCGAGGTGAGAATCGTAGGTCACCTTCACAACCCCGTAAGTCATTCCGTCCTTCACCGCTTCTATCTGCTTCTCGTCAAGGAAAAGAGATAAATTGGCGGGAAATGCGAAATGGGAACGATATAAAGCCGCATCTTTTTCATTCTCAGCTGCTTTCAATGCTTCATTCTTAGCCTCACCTGTCAATCCGGATTCTTTTACCTTCTTGACTTTCGCATCGCGTATCTCATAAATATCATTCAATTCGAAATAACGGTTGGCAATGATATTCCGGACATCCTCAGCAACCTGTTTATCTGTGAGTTCCAGTTTATCTACAATCTTCTGAGAACGGTTGACAATAGACTCCACATATTTCGGATCACGGTTCTCTTTGTTCAGGTCAACTGCTCCGGCGGACATCCAAGTAGAGAGCAGTAACAGAGAAATTATCAGTATCTTTTTCATTGATATTGTTTTTTAGTATAATAATGACATTTCAGCACCTTAGTTTACGTTAACTTCATCATTTACATTAACTTCCCTTTTTCCTCCAAAGTATCATAGTTGTTTTTCAAGTCTCTCCAATCTACTTTGTGCTTAGTGCTGATACCATTGATATACTTTTCGATATTAGTGTATCCGTCACCGGTACAGTCTTTATTGGCATCACTCGGATCGTTCGGATTCAATCCATTCGCTTTTTCCCACTCATCCGGCATACCGTCGCCATCCGTATCTACGTATGGAGTACCTTTGTATTCGGGATAGCCGCCCATCTGGCGAATATCTGTGATGATTCCTTGTTTGTACGAGTCTTTCGGCAGACGACGATATTTAAACTGTCCGTCTTCACCCATTGACTTCGGAGCCAATCCTGTCAAATCACCGTATGCATCTTTCGGAAGTTTCTTTTCGTAATAAGGAATACCGGTTCTTACTTCTTCGATAACGCGTTCGTCTACAATGTCGCGGCATGGGATATTTGCACCTACATGTTTCAATACATAATCGTATGCGTCCTTTGCACTCATAATATTAATATATGGCATTTCGAACGGTTGGTAGCTTCTCATATACTCTGTATATCCGTCGGTATTCGGCTGAGTCTCAATCTGAATACCACCGTTCCAGTTATCTTTTGTAATCTCGGGATAACCTTCCATGATATTTCCGTCGGCATATACCCGTCCGTATACTTTATGATCCAGCTTGCTGCGTCCGGCTTCCGGTTTTAAGATACGGTGTCCTACATTGGAATCTTTAGGTGTGGCAGGTCCCGGCTTGTAGTAGTTATTAATCATATTGAACATCGCTGTATAATCACCTCCATCGGAAGAACGGTGTACCCAGTTGAACACTATATTATTAACGAAATTGAATATACCGTTCCAACCGATAGAAGGGTTACGGCCTGAGTTGCTAGCCCACAGATTACGGGCAAATGCACAGTTTTCTCCTCCCAACGTACTTCCGAATGCATGGTTATAAGTATCCAATGCTTTTGCGGAAATAGTATTCTGAATAGTTACATTGACAGTAGGGAGTTTCAAATCTTTGCTTTCATACTGTCCTTCGCTCGGATCATACATGTGACGATAGAAAGATATATTTTCATCCAACCCCCAAGTACATGAACAGTGGTCAATCATAATATTTCCTACCGGATTTCCTCCGAAAGAGTCATCACGATGCCAGACCTTTGTCTCACCGCGACGGAAACGCATATGGCGTACAACCACATCATGCGTATCTACCCAGAATGATTCTCCGGCAATGCAGACACCATCTCCCGGAGCTGTCTGTCCGGCGATGGTTACATAAGGAGCGCGTACAATGATCGGAGATTCCAAACGAATGATACCTGCAACATTAAATACGATAATGCGTGCACCTCCTGTTTCACAAGCCTCACGGAAAGAACCGGGACCACGGTCATTCAGATTGGTAACGGTAATCACTTTACCTCCACGACCACCGAAGCTATACATTCCACCACCTTCTGCACCAGGAAATGCAGGAATATCGGCTTGGGGCAAATCATACGGACGACCGGCCCAAGGTATATACGGACGACCTTCTTTGGCTTCTTTCAGAACGATTGGCAACGCTTTTGCCCATGCTTCATCAGAACGCTTCCGTTCTTCAGTCATCATCTTTTTATAATTTTCTTTGGCTTCGTCTGTTATCTGTGGGTATTGTGCCCATACAACGCTCGGAGTCAACATTGCCGCAGCAAAAGCTGCTAAAAGTACATGTTTCTTCTTCATTTTTTATTGGGTTTTGTGAAGTTGTTAATTCAAAAATACAATAATAAGACGAAAAAGAAAAAGATTTGTAATCAGTAATGGTGATTTTTATTAGGTGTGGGGGACAGAAACTATTTTCCAATCTCCAATGGTCCGTGTAGCGCTATCGAAATTCACACCAATATTAACAACCGCCCGATGATCTGCCTGATATGAAATGCTATATCCCTTACTATTTATCTGTGCTAAAGCATCATCCGGCGTATCGTCCACTTTAAATTCGAAAACATAAATGGCATTCTGCATCTTCACAACCGCATCTGCCCGTCCTATAGCAGTATTCACTTCCACATCCACATACTGCCCCATTAAACGGAACAACAAATAGAAAATAGTCTGATAATGTTTTTCCTCCTTATTGTTCAATTGATTGGGTATAGAAGCAAAGAAACTTCTCATACGTTCCAAACAGCTATCTATATTTCCGACACGCAGGTCTTTGATAAAAGACACCACATAAAAAGTATTCTCACGGGCTGGCAAATGTACATAAGCTGGCATAAGCGATTCGATAAAGCCTTTGCGAACTTCTTTATTAGGGTATGCAAGTGTATAAAGTTCAAAATCAGGATCATATCCTTTGATAGTCAAATAACCACTTTGATAGAGTACGGGAATGGGGTCAGTAATAGCGTTGGTAGGTGCATCGAACTGTTCCGCAGTTGCTGTCGTATTATCCAATTCACGAATATCAAATTGACTTTGTTTTAATAGTTCTATCAAAAAGGTGGGTGTACCTGTAGAGAACCAGAAGTTTTCATAATTTTTGCTGGCAAAAGCATTGAACAAACTAAACGGATTGTAAATATCCTCACATCTTTTACTAAAATGATAACCGTCATACTGTAATTTCAAATGAGCACAAGCCTCTTCATACGTTTCTTCATTTGCTTGGGCAATAATCTCAATATCCGTTTTCAATTCGCTACGTAATTCTTTCTCGGTAATCCCGCATATAGCACTATATTCATCCCGCAAACTGATATTCTGTAAATTATTTAACTCACTGAATATGCTCATTTGGCTGAATTTACTGATACCGGTAAGAAACAAGAAACGAAGATACTGTCCCAATGCTTTCAGAGGACTGAAAAAATCACGCATTATTCCACGAATTTCCGCTTGAAGTTCCATATCATTGTTACTATCCAGCATTGGAGAATCGTATTCATCAATCAGGATAACAACTTGCATTCCGGTCTGTTCGTATGCACGCTGTATAATACCTTTTAACCGCAAGCTGAATGTGTTCTCACTTTCTTCACGTCCATAAACTTTTTCCCATTCTACCAATCGGTTGTTTATGACAGAACGCAACATATCCGCATTCATATATTTGCTAATACTGAAATCCATGTGTAACACCGGATAAACATACCATTCCTTTTCCAGACGTTCCATTGCCAGCCCCTTGAACAACTCTTTTTTACCACTGAAATAAGCTTCTAATGTGGACACAAGCAAACTCTTGCCGAAACGTCGGGGACGGCTAAGAAAATATACTTTATTAGAATGTACCAATTTGTAAACTAAATCAGTCTTATCTACATAGACATAATTTGTATTACGTAGATCTTCAAAATTCTGTACACCTATCGGATAACGCCTAACAATCTTTTCCATCTTATTCCTGTATTTAAAGTAATGGTACACAAAGATAGGGAAAAAATGTGACTTTTATACTTATGAAACAAAAAAGTTCCCATTGCAGGTACACGGCTTTTTCATTTAAGAAATATTGTTCATCGCTTGTTATTGCAGTAAAATTCCTTATATTCGTGCGCAGCGATGCGGAAGCACCGCCTTAGGTGTTTCTTCTTATCGTTCATTTTTATTTTTTTTGTAGGCGGAATTCAATAAGATATGGTGTTAATATTGTCTTCCGCCTTTGTTTTTGCGATAGCAAAAATACGATTTATTTTATTGATATACAAGTTTTTATGTACAATACTACTAAAGAAGAAACACCTTGACTGTCTTCGTGGCAGCATCATGACTCATTTGAGAAAATTTGTATCCTCAGTCCCTGAATACCGCAGAACAAGCAGGGGAAACTTCAAACACAAACTTGAAGACATACTCATGCTTGTCATATTGGGGAGGCTCAGCAAGTGTATTACCAGAGCTGAAATACTTCAATTTGGCAAACGCCACTTGAAACGCCTGCAGGCGAAAGGGCTATTTCCATATGGTTTGCCGTCAGAATCTACGCTTTGCCGTGTGTTTCAAAGCATAGACGATGAAAAGATGGCTGACCGAATGTCTGCTTTTGCAGACGTTTTCCGCAAGGAAATATCCTCTTCGGCAACTAATATCATTTGTATTGATGGCAAGGCCATGCGAGGTACCTTGTACGAGAACGGACGTAACCCTGATATCGTATCTGCATACTCACTTGGTTCGGGCTTTACTCTGGCTACTGATGTTTGCAAGGAGAAAAGTAATGAAATCAAATCCGTGCCCCGGTTATTGGACAAACTAGACGTGTCAGGATGTGTAGTCACAGCAGATGCCATGTCATTCCAAAAGGTAATAATAGACAAGATTAGAGATAAAGGAGCAGACTTCGTGATCGAACTCAAGGCGAATCAAAGATCTTTGCGTTATGGCCTTGAAGACTCTATAAAGACCGCCACCTCCACTGATGTCTACAAGGAAGGTCCATACTTGGAACATGGTAGGATTGAGTCAAGGATATGCCGTATATACCGTGGGGAAGAACTTATTGTCAACAGAGAAAAATGGAATGGCAATTTGACAGTTATAGAAATACTCACATCTACCGAGAAAAAGTCTGATGGCAAGACTACATCTGAACAGCGACTGTACATTTCAAGCCTGGATAGCAGTGCAGAGCGGCTTAGTCAGATAACCAAACAGCATTGGGCTATTGAAAGCATGCACTGGGATCTTGACCGAAACCTTCGGCAGGACAGTATAAAGCGTAAGGCTGAACGGGCGGCTAGAAACCTCGACACAGTTCAAAGGATGGTATTGGCACTGATTGCTGTTTGGAAGAACAGAAGGAAAAAAATATCAGATAAGCGAAAAGGTACAGCTGAGATAACAAGGGAATTATCGGTAAGCTTCACTAAGGTGTTACATTTTCTGGCTCAAAAATGAGAAAAATTTAGATTTGATATATTTGTAAATTATTGATTATCAACAACAAGATTACCTTCCATGCCGCACTGGCATGGGTAGGGAGATTATATCCCTAAATCAAAGCTTAAATGAAAAAGCCGTGCATCTTTTAATAACAAACAGTTAATGAATTATGAGTATATATTGCCTGAACAAGAGATATTTAAATACACTTCATCGATGACAACATACATAGGCTTATCTTCTCCTATAACTTTTCTTCTCATTCTGTTTCTTCACCGTCCCTATCGCAAATATCAAGCATCTCCTCCGATAGACATCTTCCTCTTCGTCTGGTCGGCGACCGTCCCAGCGGAGGTCAGAGTCTGAGTTGCCACCGCCACCGCCGGATGAAACAGCGACAGGCTGTCCGCCAATCAAAGCATCAGCGATGGTGAAGATTCGTTCCCGTACAGAAGGCTCAGCTAGCTGGTCAAGAAACGTCTGCATCTGTTCTGTCTGATTATTGTTGAGATCCGTCAGTCGTACATACTCCTGTTGCAACCATTTAAGCTCCCGATAGTCCAGCAACGCATTATTCTGCACCGCCTGTATCTGCTGTTCGGCATCTTTCCGATACAGTTCTTCAATCTGACGGACAATCTTCACGAATTGGCTGGCGATAGACCTGTTCTGCTCCTCAATCCATTTGTCAACACCGAATATCGGAGGTTTACCTGTGATCCGTGGCGGCTCAAAATCTATCTTGTGATTACGGAAAGGTTGCGCCACTCTACCGACACGGTCTATATTCTTTGTCATCTTCTCCAGTTCCTGCTCCTTTTCTTGAAGCTTACATGCCTTGTCTTCAAGCTTTGACTGGTATTCGGAAATCTGTTTTTGTATCCTGGTCTTTTGAATTTCATATTCCTGAAGAGCGATTTTGCCGGAAGCCAGAGACTTTTCAATTTCTTCAAGTTGGGATTGAGACCTGAATATCTGTGCTTCCAATCTCCGTGTCATAGTCTGCAGTCCCTTGACTGCTTTCTCTGCCTGTTTCGCTTCTTTGGATAGTTTCCGGATATAATCACGTTTGCTAAGATGGCTGACGTTCCGTCCTTCAATACTGTCACCACGTTCCAGCCCGTACTTGCTCCCAACCTCTTCATATAGTGAGGTGTGCATTTCCCGAAGAATATGGCCATACCCATAACGGCTCTTCCCGAACTTAGCCGACCACATCACACACTCTCGTCCGCTCTTGGGGCGGATACCTACCGGAACAATCAGGGCGTGAATATGCGGACTGCTCTCGTCAAGATGCACTTGAAAACCGACAATGTTTTCCTGTCCGTATCTTTTGGCACACCAGTCATAGACATCCTTTGCCCAATTCTCGATTTCCTCGCAACGGTGCAGGTGGCTGTTGTCCGCACCTTTCTCCAAATAGACGGACTGATTCCCGAAAGCCATTTCCAGCGTCCGGTCATGGTTGCCTCCGAAGACAAACTTAGTGCAACAGTTCGGTTGGATCTTGCTGTCTGACTTGAACGGTTTCCAGCCCAATTCGTCCAGCCGTTCCTACAAACGTACTTCGAGCGGTTTCTCCTGATAACCTAACGGATGAACTTTCCCGTCAGAACCGATCTCGAAATTAAGTTTCATTCTGGTCTTGTCGTAATGATTGGTCGGATCCCGATTCTTTCTGTCAATCTTGTCATCGTTCCAACGTCTTTCATTCTCATTCGCCTCTGCCGTGCCGAAAGACTTTCCGGCTTCGACATGCATAACCTGTTTAATATCTGTATTCATATAAGGTATTCTTTTAATAAATGATTAATGTATGAGCTTGCTCACTCCGAACCGGATTCTGCCGGATGCCAGAGGGACTTTATTGCTGTCAGGCAAAAAGTCCTTATTGTGTTATGGACTTTCTTACAAACTCCCGAAGCAAGACTTCGGATTACTCCACCAATGCCAGATCTAATTCGTCAATAAGTAGCTGCAACGCAGGATTACGCTGTATCATTAGTTGAAGTATTTGACGTTTGGTCGGTGAAAAGAGAAAGAAATCCGCGATGTCCAATCCCTGGCTGCGTTGTTCTTCAGTCGCTGTACGTTCTAAAATGTCAGAGACAGTAACCCTTTTACAAATGCCATATAATAAAGCGGACTTCGCGTTCCATTGTTCAGTTGCTCCTAAATCAGGGATGAGAGTAACCTCTCTGTTTTTAAGAACCTGCATAGCCTCACTATTGAAACAACCGTTCTTTCCACCTGTTGCTAGCCATATATAATCGGGGATAAAATGACTCATTACAACAGCGGTCTTTTCACTTTCAACTAACATTACCGGAGAAGTGGATTTCTTCAAAAGATGTTCTCCATACAGACACTGCTTTAAATGGAAATCCTGCAACTTCAACTCAGAGTGTGCCCAACTGACACAAGCATGAGGCTCTTTAACCCGATGTCCTGTCTCTGCATTATAGCACATTATCTTGCCGGTTCTTATCTGCCCATTTATATCTATCTGCCAGAAGACTGTTGAACCTCCCCATTTTACAGACGTTCCGATATTATATAAACGGAACAGCCGGGTAGTTTCCTCCTCACCGAATACACGGCAGAAGTATTGATATAAAGGGTTGATTGCATAATGCGACAGACTTCTCTCAAAATATGAAGTCGGTATATATGAAGATTCCACACTGATAATCTTCCTATAATGAGGTTTATAACAGAAAGAATTTGTATCTTGTGCAGGAGTTATCCGATTCATCAATATATCGGGATTATCCTTGAAATACTCCTTCGGGGTATAATGGTAGCCGCAACTGTTCTCATGGTCACACTTGCCGACATTATCGGGAAAGGTTATCTCGCCCTCTGCATCGACATATTTCACAAAGCATCGTTTTTTACCACAGTTCGGGCAACTGAGTTTGCTTCCGTACTTGTATTTCTGCAAATGGAATCGATATTCACTCATATCCCTCCGTATTTATTGTGGTTGCACTCTGCACTTTTGCACTTTGTGGAAGTTCTACGGTACATTTGCCGTTAGAAAGTGCAATAGTGCAAGATGCATTTGTATTATCCGCAGTGGTTTTACGATAAAATCCGTGCTGGATTTTCTCTACAAGGGGATGTTGAAGCCTGCACAACTGTTCAAGCGCATAGTAAACAGAACGTCTTGACATCTCGACTTTCTTACCGGCAATAACTGCATCAGCGGATGTAAATGTGTCACCCAACAAGGAAAGCCAGGCATCCTTTGTTTCTCCTATACCATTTGTGACCAGCACTTCTTGAATCCGTCTGTACGTATCCTCGTAATAATCAATCATCCTGATAGCAGATTTTACCGAATCCAGTCCGACATACAACATATCTTCCCCATCAGCAGCCCATTTCATAATTTGAAACAGCAGAGCTAAACGTGCAACGTGACCATTAAGCTTCATTTTACGACTTTCGACTTCCGTATCATCTTCTATGGCGTTGACCGAATCAATAATACCATTGTACCAGTTATAAAAGTAATCCTCTGCTTCTTCAGATAGGGTGAGTATATGGGGTGTGACGGTTGAACCCTTTTCGTCAACATTACAAGGAAGGCTGAATATCTTGTCTATGATTGTACGCCATTTATTCATAATATCCGGACGTGCAATGTTTCTGTTCTCTTGTCTCCACATTGAGATTTTCCTGTCTTTTGGATAGACAAACAGAAAACGGTCAAGCAAGCCATTAGCCAAGAACTCCGTGCGGAACACTTCCTGTAACATATTCGTCTGCACCGAGCCAATGAGATTTATACAAGGCTTCTTAATGAGAATCGGGCGAAGTTCGGATTTCCGGATTATCTTCAACGGCTGCCCGCTATACGCTGTCAACAAATCTTCAATAAGATTGTTTTTGCTGCTGTATCTTTTGACTGAATTGAACAAAGCCAATATTTCATCAACGACCAATGCTATGCCTCTCAAATTATATTGATGGGCATTCATCATAGCTTCCGGAGTGAAATCCGAAATTACAATAGTTGTCAAATGAGGCTTCTTGATCAAACTATCTTCTCCGTCATTATTCCGCTTGTCTTTTGAGCATGACATCGCTCTTTCGTATTCGTTCCAATCATCATTGAATTTTTCGTACAATCGGTCATCATACTCATTAATCGGCTTATAAATAAAGCCGAGAGGTGGCGTCTTTCCCAATCCGGGACGCCCAATCAACATCATATAAAGGGATGGACAGGTTTTCCATTCCCCTTTTATACGGATATGACAGGAGTTTCCTACTGCCACTGCAACGGCAGAAAGGATGATGGATGCCGTATATTCAACATTGAAATTCTCATATCGTGCAAGATGCAGTATTATCTCCTGTATCTTGTCAGGAAACACATCCAAAGGAAGACCGGTTTCCGAAATATGCTCCACTTCCGAGCGGAGCATATTGGTAAGATGAAGGTTATCAAACATAACCGCCTCCTTCCTGTTCAGGCAGGCTATCGCCAATGGCAAAAGCCTCGAAATGGAATTGCCTCAAGAATCTATCGACATCCTCCTGCGTGTACCAATACTTGTCACCTTTGCGCGAATAACCGAGATAGCCATTATCTCGCAACTGCTTCAGATACTTTTCCTTGACACACAATTTTGCCATCAACGACTTATTGTCATACAGACAATGCTGGGAAGTCTGATTTTGTGGTGACAATTTCTCCTGTCTCTCCACGATACGGAGAATCTTTTCCAAGAGTTCTCTGTCGCACTGATTTTTCTCTACTTCTGATTTTTTAGCCATAGTTTCTTGTATTATGGCTTGACCATCCTTATGCGCACTCGGACTTTTAAGCCGGGTTATTTTGCCATGGTACGATTGTGCACATCGTCCATAACCGCAGCGAAAGTATAGAATCCTTAGGAGGTGAAAAGTTAGGATGAATTAGGCTAATGCGTTAGGAATAATGTTAGGATTGAGTTATTTTGATATTAGAATTGAAATATAACCACCTGATTATAAACAAAAAAGAGTAGCCAAGTGGCTACTCGAAAAATTTATCAATCTCTGTTGATTTTGTTGGTACTGGAAGATCTTTCCTATTTGAACGTGATTGCCCCAATCCTGAAACATCAAATAAATTATTTAGTTCCGTATCAGGGAAAAAGGCAGTTCTTCCAAATTTCCAAAATTCCCTATCATCAATATTGGAGACCGTTGGTTTATCTCCACAATATATGCGACCACACATATATGCTAAAAGAACTTTAGACTCGTTCCATATATAGTGTGTGCCATCTTCTTTCATATAACCAGCTTCTATGGCCTTTGCAAAAAC
>OWJJ01000295.1_pt1 | contig 36767 bp, 26 predicted proteins | sample 1732811 | NCBI WGS metagenome assembly OWJJ01 (sample SAMN05065756, study PRJEB22554) | human gut metagenome | biome: ENVO:2100002; feature: ENVO:00000062; material: ENVO:00002003 | host: Homo sapiens | place: USA
ACTGATTCGTAGTCAGTCACTCTATCCAGCTGAGCTACCAACGCATACGTTCCGTTCGGAACATGATGTATTTTATCACTGAACCGGGGTTTTGTCAACACTTTTTCGGAAATATTTTTGAGATTTCCGAAAAAGAACGTCTTTTCATCCACTTTTCTTTTATTTTCTATCCATCAGCCCTGCTCCGCGAGGGTCTGGGCGATGCGGACGCCGGTGGGCGTGGCGGCAAGACCGCCCTGACCGGTCTCCCGGAGGTCGGGGGAGAGCAGACTGCCCACGCGGCCCATGGCGTCGATGACCTCATCACAGGGGATGGCGTAGTCCACCCCGGCAAGGGCCATATTCGCACAGGAGACGGCATTCACGGCGCCGACGACGTTCCGCTTGACGCAGGGAACTTCCACGAGGCCAGCCACGGGGTCGCAGACGAGGCCCAGCAGGTTGCCCAGAGCCATTGCGGCGGCAGCGGCGCACTGCTCGGGCGCGCCGCCCTTGAGGTGGCAGAGAGCGGCGGCGGCCATCGCGCTGGCCGCGCCCACCTCAGCCTGACAGCCGCCCTCCGCGCCCGCGAGAGTGGCGCGGGCCGCGATGACCTGACCGAACCCGGCGGCGACATAGAGGGCGTCGCAGATGGACTCTTCGTTGGCCTCGCCGCTGCGGGCCAGCGGCAGCAGAACAGCGGGCAGGACGCCGCAGCTGCCCGCCGTGGGGGCAGCGACGATGCGCTTCATGCAGGCGTTGCACTCGGCGGTCTTGAGAGCTTCGGCAGTCACTGCGGCGAGGTAATCGCCGCCAAGGCTCTTTCCTTCTTGATGGGCCTGCTCCACCTTGGCCGCATCGCCGCCCGAAAGGCCGCTTCGGCTGCGCTGGGCCGGGTCATAGTCCCGGCTGGTGGCCTGCATCACCTGCCAGAGGTGGTGCATCATCTCCCGGCTGTGGGCCTCGGTGAGGCGGCTCTCAGCCAAATCGCTGCGGAGGATGGCCTCCGAAAGGGAAATATTCTGGCTGCGGGCAGCGGCCAGCATCTCTTCACAGGATAAAAACGACACTTCTCAGTCCTCCTCGCATTCTTCCGGCTCGTCGATGTTCAGGCAGGTGACTTTGCGGATGCCCGGCATCACGGCCATCTGCTGTTCCAGCACGTGGGGGATATGGGAGTCGCATTCCAGCACCATAACGGCGTAGCCGCCCGTCGCAGCGCGGAACACCTGCATGGACGCGATGTTGATGCGGCGCTGGGCCAGCGACATCGTGACCTCGGCGATGCAGCCGGGGGTGTCCTCGTTATGGATGATAAGGGTGTTGCTGTCCCCGCCAAAGTCGGCAGGCACACCGTCGATCTCCGTCACGCGGATACGTCCGCCGCCCACAGAGGCCGCCTTCAGGACGAGGGTCCGGCCCGCCTTACTCTTTAAGGTAAGCACCGCCGTATTCGGGTGGGCGGCACGGAGCTCCACCGGATGGATGGTGAACTTCATGCCGGCCTCCTCGGCCAGCGCGAAGCTGTCGGGCAGGCGGGGGTCGTCCGGGCGGAGACCCAGCAGGCCCGCCACCAGCGCACGGTCGGTGCCGTGGCCCCGGCCCGTGGTAGCAAAGCTGCCGTAGAGCCCAATGTCCGCCTCGGCGGGGACGTCGCCCAGCAGCTTCTGGGCCGTATATCCAATGCGGGCCGCACCCGCCGTATGGCTGGAGGAGGGGCCGATCATCACCGGCCCGAGAACGTCGAACAGACGCATGAGGTGTACACTTCCTTTCGTTTTGCAGCGCCCGGGACCCCATTCGCTGACAAAAGAACAGATTTTCTTTCTTTTTATTATACCGCTTTTGAGCTTGTTGTGCTATAATAACTTCATAATGTTTTGAATCTTGCCCTTTCAGGGGGCAGCACGGAGGGTAGAACCTATGAAACTGGTAAGCGTGGAAACTCCCGAAAAGAGTGTCTGCAAAATGACTTTCAGCGCTTCGGCTGAGGAGCTGGAAGCTGCGTCCAACGCCGTGTACGAGCGCACCCGCGCAACGTACACCATCAAGGGCTTTGCCAAGGGCGAGGCTGACCGCGCCCAGATCGAGGCCGACCGCGGCGAGCACACCTTCTGGTACGACGCCATCAACGATTTGATGGACAAGGACGTCCCGGCCCTGTACGACGCGGCGATGGCAGAACACGGCTTCCACGCTGTGGACGAGCCGGTCTACGACCTGGTCAGCGTGAAGAAGGACGAGGGCTTTGTGGCCACTGCCACCACCGCCCTGCAGCCTGAGCTGAACCTGACCCAGACCACCGGCTTCAAGACCGAGTGCGTCACCCCGGAAGTCACCGACAAGGAGATCGACGCTGTGCTGGAGCGCCGCCGCGCCATGGCCGCTGAGCTGGTGCCTCACAAGGGTCCGGCCGTCAAGGGCAACATCGTCCACATCGACTACGAGGGCCTGCTGGAGGGCAAGCCCTTCAACGGCGGCACCGCCCAGAACCAGACCCTGCAGCTGGGCAGCGGCCGGATGATCCCCGGCTTCGAGGAAGGCATCCTCGGCCACAAGGGCGGCGAGGAGTTCGACATCTTCGTCACCTTCCCGGCCCGCTACCACGTCAAGGACCTGGCCGGCAAGCCCGTGGTCTTCAAAATCAAGCTGCACGACGTCTGTGTCCGCCAGCTGCCCGCTCTGAACAGCGATTTTGCCAGGAAGGCTGCCAATGTGGACACCATGGACGAGTTCCGCGCCCAGATCCGTCAGCAGCTCCACGACAGCAAACACGCCGCTGCCCTCAACCGCGCCAAGGACGCCATCCTCACCCAGCTGGCCGCAGCCGCTGAGGGCGAGCTGCCCAGCGTTCTCGTCGAGAGCGCCTATCAGCAGGAGATGGAGCGGGTCCAGCAGCAGCTGCAGATGCAGCGCCTGAGCCTCGACCGCTACCTGAGCCAGATCCATCAGACCCGCGAGAGCTTCACTGCCGCCGTCCGCACTGCTGCGGAGAAGAACACCCGCGCCCGGATGGCCCTGCTGCAGATCGCTCAGAACGAGGACCTCGTTCCCACTGAGGAGGACATCGACAAGACCCTGTCCGAGCGCGCTGAGCGCACCAAGAAGACCCTCGAGGAAGTCAAGGCTGCGTCCAACGTGGAGGCCATCCGCCGCAACGAGGGCATCCGCCGCGCTGCCGACTATGTCATCGAGCATTCCACCATCGAAGAGAAATAATTTATCCTGCTTTTGCGCCTGCACCACTGTGCAGGCGTTTTTTATTGTTCATTTTTTCTCTCTTGACTTTTTTTCTCTGCTGCGGTATTTTTAGGGTGAGAGATTCTATCCGGGCCGCAGCTGCGGCCCGGACGGATAAAGTAAAATCTTCTGCGGGACATTCCGCTCATCTATTTTATTGCGACAGGAGGTTTTCCTTATGAAAAAGTTTCTTCTCGCTCTTCTGACAGCTGTCACGGCGGCTGCGCTCTTCTGCGGCGCGGCGGCATCTGTGGCCACTTACAGCGCCAGCTATGACGCACCGGCCGGCATCAACACCATCGTGGTGCAGGACAGCAGCGCTGCGGTCATTCTGCAGGCCGCCGACATCGACCACATCCGCGCCGATTACACCTACACCTCGAGCTACGCCTTTGAAAGCTCCAAGCTCTACGACTTCACGGTGGCGGGCAGCACCCTCACCGTGACCAAGACCCAGGAGCCCAACGCTTCCCTCCTCATCCAGAGCCAGGACACCCGCAGCTGCACCCTGACGCTGCAGGTACCCCGCCAGACGCTGGCAACCATCACCGTCAGCACCACCAACGACAGCATCACGCTGAACGGCGTTTCGGCACAGACCGCCAGCCTCACCACCGACAATGGCCGCATCGAGGTGTCGAGCTTCAACGGCTCCACCCTGAGCGGCACCACCCGCAACGGCAAGATCACCATGAGCGGCGTCACCTCCCAGAATGTGGCCGCCACCATCCAGAACAGCGGCACCCTCAAGCTGGAAAACATCTCTGCCAACGTCTGCAACGCCAAGGTGCAGAACGGCAGCATCACCGGCTCCGTGATCGGCAGCGGCAGCTCTTACGGCCTTGAGCTGGCCGCAGGCGGCGGCAAGATCCGCGTCTCCGACGCCAGCGACAAGAACTTCCTCTTCTTCGGCAAGGACACCCTGCAGCAGAATGCAGATGCCCCCAACAAGCTGAACCTCGCCACCAAGAACGGCGACGTTGATGTCGAGTTCGTCCGTTAAAAGAACATTCAAAATGCCTGTGCCGCATCTGCCGCACAGGCATTTCTTTTTGTCCGGATACGGTCAGCTGAGCCAGTTGAAGCCCATGACCACCACGCCGAGGATAAAACGTTCATGCTTCTCCTTCCAGAATGGCGTCCAGATTCTCATTTATAATGTCCATCGTCTCGAAGAACGCCTTTCGCTGTGCTTCATTGGTGTGTTCCAGCAGACGCGCACCAAATTCCTCCTGCAAGGCCCGGCCCTGCTCGATGATGGGGCAGGCTTTTTCGGTGCAGCGCAGCAGGGTGCGGCGGCGGTCGCCGGGGTCAGCCTCGCGGACGAGGCAGCCCTCCTGCACCAGACGGTCTATGTTCACCGAGACGAGGTTTGCTTTCAGTTTGCGCACCTCCACCACGTCGCTGGCGGTCTGGTAGCCGGGGTTGTTGGCGAGGAACATCAGGATGTCAAAAGCCGTCTGGGGCAGATGGAGCTTCTGGCACAGGGGCTTGCAGAGGGCGGCGTAAGCCGCCGAGGTCTTCCGCCCGAATTCGATGCCCGGGGTATTCATGGGACGCCTCCTTGTGGTTCAAAATTATATCATTCAAATTTGAAGTAATAATAGCACAAAAACGCAGCGAGCGTCAAGAGAAAAGGAGCGGCCCGCATCTTGCAGGCCGCTCCCTGTTTCCGTTTTCTTTACAGCATCATGATGAGCCGCGTGCCGAAGGCCGCCAGCCATGCTACGATGCACTGATTTGCCACCATGATAAACGCCCACCTGCCGCCCAGCTCCCGCTTGACCGAGGCCACCGCCGCGATGCAGGGCGTATAGAGCAGGCAGAACACCAGCAGGGGTGCGGCCGCCGCCGGGGACAGCGCGGCGGCAAAGGCCGCAGAGGAGCCATAGAGGATGGTGAGGGTCGAAACGACGCTCTCCTTGGCCATAAAGCCGGTGATCAGGGCCGTAGACACCCGCCAGTCGGCAAAGCCCAGTGGCGCAAACAGCGGCGCGATACCGCTGGCCAGCCATGCAAGGATGCTCTGCTGCGGGTCAGCGGTGAGGCTGAGCCGCAGGTCAAAGCTCTGCAGGAACCAGATGATGATGGTCGCCACAAAGATGACCGTAAAGGCGCGCTGGAGGAAATCGCGGGCCTTTTCCCAGAGCAGCTGGACCACATTCTTGAGGCCGGGCAGGCGGTAGTTGGGCAGCTCCATCACAAAGGGGACGGCCTCGCCCTTAAAGACACTGCTCTTCAGCAGGATGGCCATCAGAATGCCCACCGCAATGCCGAGGAAATAGAGGCTGACCATCACCAGAGCCGCGTGCTCCGGGAAGAAGGCCGCCGCAAACAGGCTGTAGATAGGCAGCTTGGCCGAGCAGCTCATAAAGGGGGTGAGCAGGATGGTCATTTTGCGGTCGCGCTCCGAGGGCAGGGTGCGGCTGGCCATGACGCCGGGGACGGTGCAGCCGAAGCCGATGAGCATTGGCACGATGCTGCGCCCCGAGAGGCCGATGCGGCGGAGAAGCTTATCCATCACGAATGCCACGCGGGCCATGTATCCGGTATCCTCCAGCAGAGAGAGGAAGAAGAACAGGGTCACGATGATGGGCAGGAAGCTCAACACGCTGCCCACACCGGTGAAGATGCCGTCGATGACCAGCGAGTGGACGGCCGCGTTGACGTTCCACGCCGTGAGGGTGGAGTCCACCGCGGCGGTCAGGGCATCAATGCCCACTTCCAGCAGGTTCTGGAGCGCCAGACCGATGACGCCGAAGGTGAGGTAGAACACCAGCGCCATGATGCCCACAAAGGCCGGGATGGCGGTATAGCGGCCCGTGAGGAACCGGTCGATCCGGGCCGAGCGGAGCTGCTCCTTGCTCTGGCGGGGCTTCACGACGGTCTGCTCCACCAGCTGGTGGATGAAGTGGAACCTCATATCCGCGATGGCCGCGGCGCGGTCCAGACCCCGCTCCTGCTCCATCTGGACGATGATGTGCTCGATCATCTCTTTTTCGTTCTGGTCGAGCTTCAGGGCCGCCTCGATGCGCTGGTCGCCCTCCACGAGCTTTGTGGCCGCAAAGCGCACCGGGATGCCTGCGGCCTCGGCGTGATCCTCGATCAGGTGGATGATGCCGTGGATGCAGCGGTGGACTGCGCCGCCGTGATCCGCCTCGCCGCAGAAATCCATCCGGCCCGGCCGCTCCTGATACTTTGCGATATGGAGCGCATGATCCACCAGCTCGTCCACGCCCTCGTTCTTTGCCGCAGAGATCGGCACGACCGGGATGCCCAGCATGGCCTCCATCTTATTGATGCGGACAGTGCCGCCGTTGCCGCGCATCTCATCCATCATGTTCAGCGCCAGCACCATCGGCGTATCCAGCTCCATGAGCTGCATGGTGAGGTACAGATTCCTCTCGATGTTGGTGGCGTCCACGATATTGATGATGCCCGTGGGCTTCTCGCCGATGATGAACTGCCGGGTCACGATCTCCTCGCTGGTATAGGGCGACATGGAATAGATGCCGGGCAGGTCTGTGACCTCCGTATTCGGGTTATTCCGGATCGCACCGCTCTTGCGGTCCACCGTCACACCCGGGAAATTGCCGACGTGCTGGTTGGAGCCGGTGAGCTGGTTGAAGAGGGTCGTCTTGCCGCAGTTCTGGTTGCCCGCCAGCGCAAAGGTAAGGGTCGTGCCGTCGGGCAGGGGGTTCTCGCCCTTTTTGGTGTGGTAGCGTCCGCCTTCGCCGAGGCCCGGGTGCTCCACCGGCTTTTCACTTTCTGCCGCCGCCTTTTTCACCGCCGGGGCTTTGGCCAGAGTGACCCCGATGCGGGCGGCATCGTCCAGCCGGAGGGTCAGCTCGTAGCCGTGGATGCTCAGCTCCATCGGGTCGCCCATCGGGGCAAATTTGACCAGCGTGACCTCCTCACCGGGGATCAGCCCCATATCCAGAAAATGCTGCCGCAGAGCGCCTTCGCCGCCCACGGTCCCGACCACGGCAGTCTCGCCGATGTTCAAATCTTTCAACGTCATATGGAATGCTCCTCTCGAGCGCGTTTGTTAGTTTGCATTAACAACAGTAATATAGGCTAACTTTCCGGCGTTGTCAAGAGAAACGGGGCTGTTCTGAACTGTTCTCTGAAAAAAATCATGTCGCCTTCCTCAAATATCCGAAAAAGTGCAAAAAATAAGAGCCTGTACCCGGGAATTACCCGCCGTACAGGCTCTTATCGTCTTTTATTCAGTTCGCGGTGTGGTAGCCGTCAGGGTTTTTCTTCTGCCAGTTCCAGCTGTCGGCGCACATTTCCTCGATGCCGTACTCAGCCACCCAGCCAAGCTCATTCCTGGCCTTGGTGGGGTCAGCGTAGCACTCGGCGATGTCGCCGGGGCGGCGGGCCTCGATGACATAGGGGATGGGCTTGCCGCAGGCCTTCTCGAAGGCGTGGATGACATCCAGCACGCTGTAGCCCTTGCCGGTGCCGAGGTTGCAGATGAAGAGGCCGCAGTTCGTTTCCAGCTTCTTGATGGCGCAGACATGGCCGCGGGCCAGGTCCACGACATGGATGTAGTCGCGGACGCCGGTGCCGTCGGGAGTGGGGTAGTCATTGCCGAAGACGTGGACCTTTTCCAGCTTGCCCACAGCCACCTTGGCGATGTAGGGCATGAGGTTGTTGGGGATGCCGTTGGGGTCCTCGCCGATGAGGCCGGACTTGTGGGCGCCGATGGGGTTGAAGTAGCGCAGCAGAGCCACGTTCAGGGCGGGGTCAGCCTTGCAGACATCGGTGAGGATGCGCTCGGTCATGGCCTTGGTGGTGCCGTAGGGGTTGGTGGTGGCACCCACGGGGAAGTCCTCGGTGATCGGCACACTGGCGGGGTCGCCGTAGACGGTGGCGGAAGAGCTGAACACGAAGTTGTGGCAGTTGTGCCTGCGCATCACATCCAGGATGACCAGCGTGCAGTTGAGGTTATTGTAGTAGTATTCGATGGGCTTGGACACGCTCTCGCCGACGGCCTTATAGGCTGCGAACTGGATGACCGCCGTGATGTCGGGACACTCGGCGAAGATCTTCTCCACATCCTCGTGTTTGGTCATATCGGCCTGATAGAAGCGGAAGTCCTTGCCGGTGATCTGCTTGACGCGGTCGAGGACCACAGGGGATGCATTGTAGTAATTGTCCGCCACGACGACGTCGTAGCCGGCATTCAGGAGCTCGATGCAGGTGTGGCTGCCGATGTAGCCTGCGCCGCCGGAAACCAAAATAGCCATGTCCAGTACCTCTCTTGTTCCAGATGTTGCTTCGCGCAGAGCCCTTGTGCTCTGTCTGACTAAAGGATACCGCTTTTTGCACAGAGAATCAAGTACCGGCTTTTTTATGAAAATGTATTTTTGTTGCATCTTTTCAGCCAGTCTGATGAACTGCAAAGATTTTTAGTCCGCAAGGCATGGAGAGGACACGCAAAAAACAGCAAAGGGCAGCTCCCGCAAGAGAGCTGCCCTTTGCTGCGGCTGATATTTGCTTACAAACGGCCGCACTGACGGCCGGTGAAGAAGCGGAGCGTAGTGTTGGCGCGGAAGACTTTGCCTGCCCGCAGCACCGTCGTCGGGAACTCCGGGTGAGAGGGGCTGCAGGGGAAGTGCTGGGTCTCAAGGGCAAAGCCGCCGTACTTTTCCAGCGGGACGCCGCCCTTGCCGGGGGAGGGGCAGTTCTGCAGGAAGTTGCCGGTGTAGAGCTGGATGCCCGGCTGGGTGGTGTACATCTTCATGCTGATGCCGGTCTTGTCGCTGGACGCCCAGGCGCAGAGGCTCTGGCTGGCACCCCGGGGCCGGTCGAGGACATAGCAGTGGTCGAAGCCGCCGCCCGCCATGGTGGTCTGGTAGAAGCCGGTGTCGAGGTCGCGTCCCAGAGGCTTTCCGGTGCGGAAGTCCATCGGCGTACCGTCCACGGGCAGGATCTTGCCCGTGGGGCAGGTCTCGTTGTTGCCCTCGAGGTAGTTGGAAGCGTAAATGCGGAGCTTCTGGCCCAGCACATTGCCGCCGCCGTCGAGGTTGAAGTAGGTGTGGTTGGTCAGATTGATGATGGTGTCCTCGTCAGTGGACACACGGTAGTCCATCCGCAGGGTGTTGTCCGGCGTGAGGATATACCGCACACTGACCTTCAGATTTCCGGGGAAACCGTCTTCGCCCGCCGGGCTTTCGGTCTCCATCAAAAGGGTGTCGCCGAACATCTTCACATCGTAAATTTTGCGGGGGAAGGTGCCGTGCAGGTGATTTCTGCCATTGTTGGCTTCCAGCTTGTAGGTCTTGCCGCTGAGAGAAAATTCCGCATTTTCAATGCGGTTGGCGTACCGGCCCACGAACGCACCGCAGCAGGTGCTGCCGGATGAGTTGAAATCCGCCTCATAGTCGGCGAGGGTGTCGTGTCCGACGACCACATCCACCGGACCTGTTTTTGTAGGGACGAAGAGATTTTTGATCACACAGCCATAGTTCAGCACGCTGACCTCAAGTCCACCGGGATTGGAGATGATGTATTCATCCACCTTATCACCGTTTTTGGTCACACCAAAGGGCTTGGAGCGGAACTGTGCCATAAGGCTCGCCTCCTTCTTCATTATTTTCGGTCAGGGCAGCGCAGCCCCGACCTCGTCCATAATTATGATTATAGCACAGTTTTCCAGACTTGTGTGAGAATGCTTTTAGATTTATCTCCCAAAATTTCGAGAGATTTTTTGGACATATTGCGAAAAACCCTTTCATCTTAAAAGGCTCTCCCTCTGGGAGAGCTGGCGCGAAGCGCCTGAGAGGGCAAGGACGCTGATAAAAAACTTCGAGCGCGGTGATGGCTCGCTCTGACAAAAAGTCTGCTTATCGCTGCATAGCGGCTCTATCTTACCGGGCTTGCCCGGCGCGCCCCGGACGCTGCTGCTATCAGGGAACAAAAGAAACCGCCGCACGGTGACCGTGCAGCGGTTTCGGGGCAGATACTTATTCTATGTGGGCTCAGAAAGCCCAGACCACGGTAGGCGGCTTATTTTTCGTAGACGACGATTATGTAGCAGTAGGTATCACCGCCGTCCTGCACACGGTGGACAGCGAGCTTTACGCTCTTCCAGTCCCGAGAACCGTTGGAGTAAACACTCACGCCGTTCCAGGAGTTATGGATCACATAGGCAGCCTGGGTGGTAGCATTGCCCGCCGACTCGGGCATTTTTGCCGCATAAAACCGCACGTTGACGCTGGTGCTGTAATCATTCAGCGCATTTTTCAGCATGGTAACGCCAGCACCGATGTTATCTCTGTCGTAGAAATACTCGCCCGCATTGTAGCTGGCCAGATAACCGGTAGATCTGTTGAACCATTGCGCCTTGTTTGCCCGGAAGTCCGCATCGATCTTCTCAAGGGCAGCCGGGGAGACATCGTAGGTCACCTTCATGTCAGGTTTTCCCATCTGGCCCCGGAGATAATCTCCGTAGGCCTTTTCCATGGCACGCTCGGTCACCTTGCCGCCGCAGCCGGTAAGCAGGGTCAGTGCCATCATGGCCGCAAGAGCCAGAGACAGGATACGGTTGAGTCGTTTCATAGTATGATTCCTCCCTATAATATAGCGGTGTTCAAACGAAACATCGACACCTTTTTCCTATTGTACCCCCCCCCCTACCTTGTCAATAGGTTATCGCTGAATGTTCCCGCCACTGACATGATTCTACCCGGAGCTAGACGGAGAGGGCCTTCCGGGCGCCCCCCGGCAGGCCCAGCCCCAAAAAGAAACCGCCGCACGGTGACCGTGCAGCGGTTTCGGGACAGATACTTATTCTATATAGATAGGAGATAGCCTCAGGCCTCCGGCTGGGCGGGCTGAGCCTCGGCGGCGTTCGACTGCGCGATGTACTCGGCGGCATCATCGGGGATGTCGTCCATTCCGTCGTCACCCACATCGACCACCAGCGGCGGCTTCTTGAAGAGGATGTCGTAGAGGATGGGGACGATGTACAGGGTCATCAGGGTGGCATAGCTCAGGCCGCAGATGATGACGATGGCCATGCCGCTCATGAGCTGGCTCGCCATATCGTTGCTGAACACCATCTGCAGCATGGCCAGAACGGTGGTCAGAGTAGTCATCAGGATGGGGCGCATACGGGTCTTGCCGGTGGCGACAAGGGCCGCACGGCGCTCCAGACCGCCCAGACGCAGCTGGTTGGCGTAGTCCACGAAGACGATACCGTTGTTGACGACGGTACCCATCAGGACGATGAAGCCCATCAGGGAGATCATGGTCAGCTGCTGGCCGGTGACCAGCATACCCAGCAGGCCGCCGGTGAAGGCCAACGGCACCGTGAACAGGACGATGAAGGGGGACAGCAGGCTCTGGAACTGAGCCACCATGACCAGATAGACGAAGGGCAGGGCCAGAGCCATCCACTGCACCATCTCATCGACCATCAGGTTGACGGTGGAGGACTCGCCGCCCAGCGAGAAGGAGCAGCCCTCGGGCATCTCATCGGTGAGGGCGAAGGCGTCCAGCGTCTTCTGCAGCACGCGGGACTGGACCGTGGTGTTGTAGCCGTCCAGCGTGTCTGCCGTCACCGTGATGTAGCGGGTCTGGTTCTCGCTGGTGATGGAGTCGGGAGCAGTACCCGTCGTCCAGGAAGCAATATCGCCCAGCGTGCAGGTGCCGGTGGTGGTGGTGCCGGTGGCGTCCATGACGCTGGTGGTGAAGGTCATGTCCATCATGTTTTCCTTGGTCACAGGGTCAAGATTATCGCTGATCTGGACTTTCATAGTGGAGCCGTCCACCGTGACGGGCGTCTCCGCCGTCGTGGTGGTGGTGAGCTTGGCGGCGATCTGCTGGTAGACCTGCGCAACCGTCAGGCCATAGGCGCGGACCTTGTCGCGGTCGATGTCCAGATTGATGGTCGCATCGCCCTGACCGAGGCCGGTGGCGGCATTGGCGAAGCCCTCGGTGTCGTTGACCATCTGGACGACCTTATCGCCCAGTGCGGTAATGGTATCGGCGCCGGGGCCGTAGATCTTGACAGAGAGGCCGCTGCTCAGCTGGCTGGTCAGGTCCTGCATACCGCTGATCTCGACGGTGCCGGTGCAGTTCCCGACGCCGGAAACGGCATCATTCAGGGCCTGCTCCACGGCGGCGATCCGGGTAGAGGACAGTGACTCGTCCAGCATGACGTTGAACTGGTAGCTGCCGTAGCTGTTGGCGGCGCTCAGCAGGTCGGTGATAGCGCTGGGCAGGCCCAGCTGGCCGATGTCGATGCCGGCCACAGTGGTATCGGTGGTGACGCCCACCTCTTCCACGCCGTCCACGGCCATGACGGCCTCGACGACCTGTCCGGCCACACCGTAGGATTCCTCTTTGGTCAGGCCGTCGTCGGTGGAGAGGGCGATGGTGGCCTCATTGCTGGAAATTTCGGGCAGAAGGACGACGCCCATGGAGAAGACCTTCCAGCCGCAGAAGGCCAGCAGCACGACAGCGGCCAGCAGTGGCAGAGCGCGGTGCTGCAGGCACCACTCGAGGCTGTGGGCATACTTATCCTGAATCTTTTCGAACCAGACCAGACGCTTCGGCTCAGCCTTTTTCAGGACAGTGGAAGCAGCGGCAGGCACGACGGTGATGGCCACGATGAGAGAGGCCATCAGGCAGTAGCCGATGCACATGGACATGGGCTGCAGCAGGCTGCGCACCGTGCCGGAGGCGAACACCACCGGCAGGAAGACGCAGACCGAAGTAAGGGTAGAGGCCACCACCGACATGCCCACCTGACGAGCGCCCTGCACGGCGGCGCGGGCCGCCGGTACGCCCCGGCCCCGCAGACGGTAGATGTTCTCGATGACGACCACCGAGTTATCCACCAGCATACCGACGCCCAGCGACAAGCCCGCCAGCGTCATGATGTTCATGTCGAGGCCGGTGAAGTACATCAGAACGACGGCGAACAGGACGGACAGCGGGATGCTGACGCCGACCACGAGGGTGGGCTTGATGTCCTTCAGGAAGATGGCCAGCACGATGATGGCCAGCGCAGCGCCCACCAGCATACTGCTGATGATGCTGTTGACGATGATGGTGATGTAGTTGCCCTGGTTGGACAGGACGACGACGTGAAGGTCAGAATACTGAGCCTGCAGCTCCTTGAAGGCTTTCAGACAGCCGTCCGAGACGCTGCTGGCGCTGGAATTGGCGTTGCGGAAAATTTTCAGCACCACGGCCCGCTCCCCGTTCAGGCGGGTGTAGCTGGCCTCGGCGTTGTCGATGACGGCCACGTCGGCCACATCGGAGAGGCGGACATCGCCGAAGCCATCGACGTGGAGCAGAAGTGCGCCCTCGATGTCCGAAACGCTGTCGTACTCTTCGCCGACCTTCAGCAGCCAGGACTCGCCGCTCTTATCGGCGACGTAGCCGGCAGGCATCGAGAAGTTCTGAGCGTAGATGAGCTGGGCGAGGGTCTTGATGTCCAGCTGCTTGGCCACATCGGCGCTGGCAAGGGCCTTTTCCTTGGTCTCCTCGTAGAGCTGCTTGGCGTCTTCCAGCTGGTTCTCGTAGTCCTTCAGCTTCTCCCGGGCCTCGGTGAACTGCATATAGGCACTGAGCTGCTGGCTGGAATAGTTGCCCAGAGCGACGGAGAACTGGTTCATCAGGCCGGGGACATTGTCCATGGCTTTGATGACCTCGTCCAGAGTCTTATAAATGGTGCTCAAGCTGTTGGAGACTTCCAGCTCGTCGGCAAGGTCGGAGACGGTGCCGTCGCTGGTTCCCAGACGGCCCTGCAGCTCCTGCAGAGCGGCGGTGAGCTTATCGGTGATGTCGCGCAGCTCGCCGACGATCTCGATGAGGGAGTCGATGTCCCGCATACCGGTCTGGTTGAACTGGTCCACGACCCGCTGCAGGCCGTCGCGGACGTCGATGAGGGCCTGCTGGATCTCCGGCTCATTGACCACGCCGATGAGCTGGTTGATGCTGCTCAGCAAAGCCTGCGCCTGGTCGCGCACGACGGTGACGGCGTCGGCCACCTCCGTACCCATCTGGGCCATGACCGTATCGGAGACCGTGTCGCCAAAGTTTTTCAGCTGTTTTTCGTACTCGGCACGGCCTGCGGCGATCTGGGCCTCGGCGTCATCGAGCTGGGCGCGGGCGTCGGCCAGCTGGGTGTCGATGAGCTCCAGCAGGCGGGCGTTCACTTCGTCTATCTTATCCTGATTCAGCTGCACCTGCACCATCTTTTCGATGAGGCCGTTGGCCGACACGCTGGAAACGCCGCCGGTGCGGCCCACATAAGGCACGAGGGTGTTATCCACGAAGTCCGACAGATCGTAGACATCGCTGCCCTCCCGGCTGACAGCCGCCGTCATAAAGGCGTTCATGTTCAGGCTGTACTCGATGATGGAGGGGGTCAGACAGGTGCCGGGCAGGCTGGACGCGGTCTGGTCCACCTTGTTGGAGGTCTTGACCATCGCGCTGTTCATGTCGGTGCCTTCGGCGAATTTCATGAGCAGAAGGCTGTAGTTTTCTGCCGAGGTCGCCGTGATGCTCTCGACGCCGGACACTGTACCCAGCGCGTTCTCCATCACATCGGAGACTTCTGACTCCACACGCTCCGGGCTGGCACCGGGGTAGACGGTGACCACCATGAGGTATGGCGTGCTGATGTCGGGCAGAAGGTTCGTCTGCAGGTTCGTGATGGACACGAAGCCCAGCAGCAGGACCATGATGACCGCAACAAGGATGGTGAACGGCTTTTTGACACTGAATTTTTCCATGATTTCCTATCCATTTCTTTTTTATGCCGCCGCGCGGCAAAAGGTACGCCGCAACCACGGCAGCACCCTCTGAACGCTTCTTATCGTTCCTATTATACACGAGGGAATCTCCCTTGCAATAGTCCTGAAGTTAATATTTAACAAAACTTTCCTTAATCCACCTTCGTTTAGGAAGTCAATGGGAAGATCCCGGCTACTTTCTTGCCATATTTCGTGGAAATACGGGCCGGATTATGCTATACTAGAATGCAGAATGGAATTTTATCGCAATTTCAGGCACAGCGCCTATCCAGGCTGCCTGAGGCCCATGTTCCGGGCTTATATACGTTCGATACGACCCCAAAGAGGAATGCTATGAAGAAAGTTATATCCGTCCGTTTCAAGGACAACGGCAAGACCTATTATTTTGACCCCGCAGACACCCCCATCAAGACCGGCGACTATGTTATCGTTGAGACGGCCCGGGGCGTGGAGTGCGGCGAAGTGGTGCAGGGCGTGAAGGAGATCGCCGACTCCGCTGTCCCCAAGGCCCTCAAGCCCATCACCCGGATGGCCGACAGCGTGGATGTGCGCCGGATGCGCCAGAACCGTGAGGATGAAAAGCGCGCCTACCACACCTGCCAGGAGTGCATCGCCCGCCACGGGCTGGAAATGAAGCTGGTGGAGGCCGAATACACCCTCGACCGCTCCAAGATCATGTTCTATTTCACCGCCGACGGCCGTGTGGACTTCCGTGAGCTGGTCAAGGACCTGGCCGGCATCTTCCACACCCGCATCGAGCTGCGCCAGATCGGCGTGCGCGACGAGAGCAAGATGATAGGCGGTCTGGGCATCTGCGGCCAGCCCTTCTGCTGCAGCCGCTTCCTGAAAGACTTTCAGCCCGTCTCCATCAAGATGGCAAAAGAACAGGGTCTTTCCCTCAACCCGACCAAGATCAGTGGTGCCTGCGGCCGCCTGATGTGCTGCCTGGCCTACGAGGAGAGCGCCTACGAGTACCTGAACAGCATCATGCCCATGGTGGGCAGCACCGTCCGCACGCCGGACGGCCTCGGCACCGTGCTCGAGGTCAACCCCATCTCCGGCTATCTGCGGGTGCGCTGCGGCACTGAGGCCTTCGCGCCCCGGTACTATAAGGTGAGCGTCTGCGAATATATCTCCGGCGGCAAGCGCGCCCCCCGCCGCCCCGACCCGGACGACGATTATTCCGGCGTGCGCAATCCCGCCCCGGTGGTGGCTTCGGCCAACGCCGACGGCACCTCGTCCTGCCCCGGCTGCGGCAGAAAAGATAAAAAATAAGAGGCTGGAAATGGCGGGGTCTCCGAACGGTTAGTCTGTTAAAACTAACTTTGCTTCGTGATTTTCGCCAAAAAACCTCTTCAAATTTCTCCAAAAGTTAGCCTGTGCTTTTGTGCAACCCACCAAAAAACGAAAAATTGCTTTTGGGCTGGTACGGTTAGTCTTGCCTTTTTGAAACGGCTTTGTTAAAATGCAGTCAAGGATACGATTTCCGAGGGGTCTGCCAGAGCCGTGCAGGGGCAGATTTCTTCATAAATACTGAGCACGGGGAGATAAAGGAGAGTTCTATTATGGCACACAAGGTTTCTGACGCATGTGTTGGCTGCGGCGCTTGCGAGGGCGCTTGCCCCGTTGGTGCAGTCGCTGTTGAGAACGGCGTTGCAGTTGTGAACGCAGACGCTTGCATCGATTGCGGCGCTTGCGAGGGCGCTTGCCCCACCGGTGCTATCACCGCTGAATAATTTTTAGCAGATAGCGCGCGAATAACGCATCAAAAGCAGCAGACCTGCCAGGCGGGTCTGCTGCTTTTCTTTCTTGCATAATTTTTTCATCTTTCGGGACACAATATTTTGTCGGAGGATTTCGGCTGGGCGTATGGAACATTCTACCGAGATTTTGTATAATAAAACAGAAGTATACTGCTCCGCCGTCCACCGGTTCGGCTCGGACGCGCTTTTGCTGGCCCGCTTCTGCGAGCCGCGGCGCAGCCAGAAGGCGGCAGACCTGTGCTCCGGCTGCGGCATCGTGAGCCTTGAGTGGCACGACAGGGGCCATCGCGGCCCCTGTGCCGCCGTGGAATTGCAGCCCGAGGCCAGTGCGCTCTTACAGGAGGCTGTGGCCGCGCAGGGCATCGAGCACATCACCCCTTATCTCACCGACCTGCGCACCTTCCGGGAAGGGGAGGGCCAGTTCGATGTCTGCGCCTGCAACCCGCCCTACTTTACCGCCGGGCCGCAGAGCACCGACGCGGGCCGTGCCACGGCCCGCCACGAGACGGACTGTACCCTCGAGGATGTCTGCGCCTGTGGTTTCCGCCTGCTGAAGGACGGCGGAAAGCTTTCCCTCTGCCATCGGCCCGAGCGCCTGGCCGAGGTGCTGGCTGTGCTGCGGGCGCACCGCCTCGAGCCGAAGCGTCTGGCCTTTGTGAAGAATAAGCCTGACGCCGCGCCGTGGCTTTTTCTTGTGGAAGCCCAGAAAAACCGCCGCACCGGCCTGCGCATCGAACCGGATGTGCTCATCACCGCCGGGGCGGCGATGTACGGAGAAGTAAAATAACAACATCAGGGAGGTCAATCATGGCCGGTATTCTTTATATCGTGGCAACCCCCATCGGCAATCTGGACGACATGCCGCCCCGCGTGGCCGCCACCTTCGGCGCGGCGGACTTCGTGGCCGCCGAGGACACCCGCGTGACCATGCGGCTGCTGAACTATCTGGGCCTGAAAAAGCCGATGGTCAGCTACTACGAGCACGCATTGCAGAAGGGCGAGGGTATCCTGCGCCGGATCGAGGCGGGCGAGAACTGCGCCCTCTGCTCTGACGCCGGAATGCCCTGCGTCTCTGACCCGGGCGAGGTCATCGTGCGGGACGCGCTGGCCCGGGGCATCAAAGTCGTGCCTGTCCCGGCGGCGTCCGCCTGCGTGACGGCGCTGGCCGTCTCGGGCCAGGACACCTCCCGCTGGGTGTTCGAGGGCTTCCTGCCCGTGAACCGGAAGCAGAAGAAAGAGCGTCTTGCTGAGCTTCTGGGTGAAAAGCGGACCGTCATCTTCTACGAAGCACCCCACAAGCTGCGCACGACGCTGGACGACCTCGTGAACGCCTTCGGCCCGGAGCGGAGCATCACTCTCTGCCGTGAGCTGACCAAGCTCCACGAAGAGATCTGGAAGACCACCCTCGGGGAGGCACAGGCCCACTACGCCGCCAACGAGCCGAGAGGCGAGTATGTTCTGGTCATGGCCGGCGCACCGGCTTCCACAGAGCCGGAGGCAGAACTGACCCTCGAGCAGGCCGCACAGCGCGCCCTCGAGCTGACCGGACAGGGCTTCGGCCCCACTGCCGCCGCCAAGGCCGCAGCCCAGGGGACGCCCTACTCCAAGAGCGAAGTATATAAGGCACTGCTGACCATCCAGCAGCGCGAGCCGGAATAAAATTTGAGGAGGATCCTTTTCCCGTGACGAAACTTCTGATTTTGAGCGACAGCCACAACAGCCGTCTGGCCATCGAAAACATTCTGGCCGCCGAGGCGGACAGCATCGACGCGCTCATCTTTCTGGGCGACGGCCTGCGCGACCTCGAGCAGGCGCTCACCTTTTACCCCTCTCTGCGGGCCTATGCTGTAGCCGGAAACTGCGATTTCGGTGCGCTGGAGCCGCTGGACGGGCTTGCCGCCTTTGACGGGGTGGTCGTCTTCTACACCCACGGCCATATGTACGGGGTGAAATACGACCTCGACACGCTGGCTGACGCAGCCGCAGCCCGGGGCGCGAACGTCGCTCTCTTCGGTCACACCCACATCCCGGTGGCAGAAGAGCGGGGCGGGGTGTTCCTGTTCAACCCCGGCTCCTGCGGCCGGTGCTATACCGGCCCCAACACCTACGGCATCCTGACCCTTGCCGACGGCAAGGTGGTCAGCCACGAGCACAAAGAGGTACCCAAAGCATGAGCATCAACGAGGTGCGCTGGCTGTCCGAGTGCGGCAGCACCAACGCTTACGCAAAAGAGCATTTTGAAGAGTTCGGCCCGGTGGGCGCGGTATACACCACCAATCAGACCGCAGGCCGGGGCCGTCTTGGCCGCAACTGGGTGAACGCCGAGGGCCGCGCCCTCTATTATACAGCGGTCATCCGGGAGCCGCTGGCCCAGCCTGCCACCCTGCCGCTGCTGGCAAGCCTTGCCGTCCGCGATCAGCTGGCCCAGCGCTACGGCGTGGACTGCCAGATAAAATGGCCCAATGACCTGCTGCTGAACGGCAAAAAGATCGTGGGCATCCTCTGCGAGAGCGTCAGCTACGGCTTCCAGATGCAGGGCCGGGGCATCGTCTGCGGCATCGGCATCAATCTGGCACAGCCCCAGAGCTATTTCGACGCCGCAAACCTGCCCAACGGCACCTCCCTCGAGCTGCAGGGCGCGAAAGTGGACCTTGCCGCCGACCCCCAGTGGCTGGCCGAGGCGCTGACAGACTTCGGCTTTGACCGTCCGCTCTACACCTTCGCACGGGAGGGCTTCGCTCCCTTCCGGGACGAGTACAAGGCGGCCTGCGTCAACCTGGGCCGCCACGTCACCTTCGATCTGCCGGGCGGCGGCACAGGCAGCGGCACAGCCATCGACGTGGACGCCGACGGCCAGCTCATCGTCCGCACCGACAGCGGCGAGGAGAAGGTCTTCACCGGCGAAGTCTCCGTCCACGGCATCTATGGGGCCGTATAAATTTTCCAGCATTCCAGCGCCTCTGCGGGCCGTCCGGCCCCGGGGGCGCTTTTCTTTTTTCCCTGCGAAGTTTGTGGAAAACCCGGGTTTTCCCACGGTTTTCCACACATGGTTTTTGCCGGGCAGCGTTTGTGGAAAACTCCTGCGCCAAAAATTCCAGAGGGGAGAGGCGCTTTTGCCCCAAGCGCGAAACGCCGCAGAAAATAAATTTTTGGCCTCGACTTTCTTTTCAAAAAAAGGCTCTGTGACCTCTTTTCTCCCCAGATTTTCCCTCTTTTCCCGTTTTAGAATACATCGTGTATAACCCAAAACTCAATTTTCTGTGGAAAACTCGGTGGAAAAAGTGGAAAACACTGTGGGAAACCCCACTTCTTTTTCACAAAATCGGTGGAAAACCCAGTGGAAAAAGTTAAAAAATCATTCCAGATGGGATACTCTTTCGATAACGCACCAAAATGGAGTCCCGCACTTCCCACGGATTTTCTTGAATGGGCCGGGCAAACATGATACAATGAAAAACAGAAAACGGCCCCGGACATGGGCCGCAAAAATTCTTTTCACGGAGGCTTCTGTCTATGAACTGGATCTCCCGCCTTGAGCGGAAATACGGCCGCTTTTGCATCCCCAACCTCATCTCCGTCATCGTAGGCGGACAGATTTTAGTCTACGCCATCGAGCTGTTCGTCAACCAATTCATCTCAGTCTATCTCGGCCTGAGCCGGAGCCTGCTGCTGATGGGGCAGGTGTGGCGGCTCATCACCTTCGTCTTTATCCCGTTTTCGGGGGGTGGGCCGCTGAGCGTCATCCTCGGCATCTACTTCACATGGTTCATCGGCACGGCTCTGGAAAAGGAGTGGGGCGATTTCCGCTTCAACCTCTACTTCCTGCTGGGGATGATCGGCACCGTGCTGGGCTGTCTCGTCACCGGCATCCCCGCCGACACCTACTGCCTGTCGCTGTCGCTGCTGCTGGCTTTCGCCATGCTCTACCCCGAGGTGCAGGTGCTGCTGTTCTTCGTCATCCCGGTAAGGGTGAAGTATTTCGGTCTCTTCGCCGCTGCCATGTGGCTGTTCAGCTTCCTGACTGCCGGGTGGCTGTATAAGGTGAGCTATCTGCTGAGTATGCTGGGGTTTGTGCTCTTCTTCGGGCCGCAGGCACTGCGCAGTGTACGGGCATGGATACGTCGGGAGCAGTGGAAGCGGAAGAACCGGAGGTGAGCCGCACATGATGATAGACCGCCTTGCGGGCAATGCGGCCCTGAAAGACAGCGTCCGCCTGATGCTGGGCAGCAGCCGCCTGACCCACAGCGTGTTATTGGTGGGCGAGACGGGCCTGGGCGCGGGCTACGCGGCCCGGTGCGTGGCGGCAGACTATCTTTATCCGGCAGGCGGCGCACCTGCTGAGGCCCTTCTGCGGGGCGAATGCTGCCGTGCCGTGGGCAAAGCCGGCGACCGCGACAGCGGCCGCATCGAGACCGGTGTGGTACGGGAGGCCATCTCCGTCACCGGCATGGGCTCGGGCGGGCGGTATCTCGTCAGTCAGGTCAAGGCCATGCGCACCGAAATTTTCAACACCAGCCTCTCCGCCGAGGGCCGCGCCGTCCTGCTCTACCATGTGGAGCGGATGAACGAGGAATCCGCCAACGCCCTGCTGAAGGTGATGGAGGAGCCGCCGGAAGGTGTGCTCTTCCTGCTGACGGCAGATTCGCTGGCCGGTGTGCTGCCCACCATCCGCAGCCGCTGCGTCAGCTTCGCCGTGGCCCCGGTCAGCCCCGAGGAATGCGCCCGGTGGTGCATCGGGCAGGGCGTGGACAAAAAGCAGGCCCGGCTCTACAGTGAGCTGTTCGACGGCCACATCGGCACAGTGCTTGCCGCCGCCCGGGACGACGCCCGCCGGGAACAGGTGGAAAAGGCCCTGACGCTGGCCAAGGCCGCGGCGGCTCACGACAGTTATGCCGCCGCCGTCCTGCTGGCCGGGTACGAGAAGGACAAGGCCGCAGCAGCGGCCCTGCTGGGCGATTTCCGGGCCGTGGCCGCCGCCGGACTCCGGGGGTGCGCCAGCACCCCTCTGACGGCTGACGCCGCCCGCTGCGCCCTCTCGCTGGCCGATGCGGCCATTCAGCGGCTTGCCGCACAGGTGAACCCCAAAATCACACTTTCCGTTCTTGCAGCGAAGCTTGGATAAAGCAAAAGCTCCCCTTCCGGGGAGCTTTTACTATTGCTATCTGATTCGATTATCTTCTGCGGGACCAACTCCGCCGCCGCAGGTTCAGCGAACCGCCGCCGGCCACCATCGTCAGGAAGCCCAGCACGATGAGGATGCCGATGAGCGCGGCCATGAGAAGAAGAGTCGTTTTGGCGTCGGTGCGAAAGTCAGACACATATTCTTTGTGGGTCACAAGGTCCACCGTTCCCATCTCGTAGCCGTCGAGGTAGACGGTGGCCGTACCAAGCACAGCACCCTCCTTGACGGTGGCCGAAGTGCTCTCCGGCACCGAGAACTCGAAGGTCACTTCATCGTCGGCATGGCCGTAGCCGCTGAGGTCGCTGGCGGCGTAGAGCTCCACGGCTTCCTCCGTGCGGCACTTAGTCAGCGGAATGGTGGTCAGCACCGTCTCCGTGTCCACGAGCTGACGGTCAGAAAAGCTGGAGAAGGCCCAGTCCAAAATCTCCGCACACTCGCGGTAGATGTTGTTCATATCACTGCCCAGCACCACGAGGCCGTAGGTGTGGCCGTCCTGCTGGGCAAAGGTAACGAAGCACCGGCCTGCGAGGGTGGTGAATCCGGTCTTCATGCCCCGGACATAGTCGCGGTGATAGGCATACTCCGGGTCCAGCATGAGGTTGGTGGACTTGATGGTCCGCTCGTTCTGGTGCAGGTTCGTGGCGGGCAGCGTATAGGTGAGGGTGTTCGCGGCCTGCATATAGGTCTCGTTGGCGTAGCAGGCAGCGGCAATTTTTGCAAGGTCCTCTGCCGTGGAGACGTTGCCGTAGTCGTACAGACCGTGGACGCAGGAGAAGGTGGTATCCATGCAGCCCAGCTCCTTGGCGCAGGCGTTCATCTGGGCCACAAAGGCCGTCAGGTCGCCGCCCGAGACGTCGCTGGCGATGACGCTGGCCGCGTCGTTGGCACTGGCCACCAGCAGACCGTAGAGCAGGTCGATGCGGCGCACCGTCTCGCCGATGCGGAGGTTCATGGTGGAGCCGTTGGCGTTCTGGATGTCCTTGAACTCCTGGGTCAGGCTGGTGGGGATGGTGATCTCAGCGTTCATGTCCTTGCCGCTCTCGAGGAAGAGCAGAGCCGTCATCATCTTGGTGAGGCTGGCGATGTAGCGCTGCTGGTCAGAGTTCTGCCTGAGGATGGGCTTGCCGGTATCCAGATTGAAGAGATAGACCGACTCGGTGTCGCTGGCCGTCTGGATGGGCATTTGATAAGCGGCAAACCCGGGCAGGGCGGCGCAGACCATCAGCACCAGCGTGAGCAGCAGCGCCGTGCTCCGGCGCAGGAAGGTGGGTCGATTCATAGGCTTGTCCTCCTTAACATTCAAACATCAGCCAAACACTTTGTGCCAGAATGCACTCAGCCCGTGCTTCTCGGGTTCAGCCTCGGGCTTTGCCGGGGCGGGGTGCAGTTCGGGGCTGGTAAAGGCCCAGTCGAACAGCTCTGCCGCCTCCCGGAAGATATTCTGGGAGTTCGAGCCCAGGATGACCAGCCCATAAGTATGGCCGTCCTTCTGGGCAAAGGTGACGAAGCACCGCCCGGCCTTGGTGGTGAAGCCGGTCTTCATGCCGTGGGCATCGCTGCGGTAATAGCCGCTGCCGGGCTGCAAAAGCTTGTTGGTGGTCGTGACCGTCCGGGCCGGATGCAGGTTGGTGGCGGGCAGTTCATAGGACACCGTGTCCGCTATCTGGCGGTAGGTCGGATTCGCATAGCAGGCCAGCGCGATCTTCGCCATATCGCGGGCCGTGGAGTAGTTGCCGCCGTCGTAGAGGCCGTGGGGGCAGGTGAAATGGGTGGCCGTACAGCCCAGCTGACCGGCCCGGACGTTCATCTGAGCCGCGAAGGCGGCCAGACTGCCGGAGGTATCGACGGCCAGCACGCTGGCCGCGTCGTTGGCGCTGGGCAGGAGCATGGCGTACATCATATCAATGCGGCGCACCGTCTCGCCGGCCTGCAGGCCGATGGTGTGGCCACGGTTGGCCCGGATGGACTGAAGTTCCGGCGTGAGGCTGGCCGGGATGGTGATGCCGGCACTGAGGTCGGTGCCGCTTTCCAGCACGAGAAGGGCCGTCATCATCTTGGTCAGGCTGGCAACGCAGCGGGGAAGGTCGGGGTTCTGCTCCACGAGAGCTTCGCCGGTGTCGGCATCGAAGAGGTAGATGGATTCCTGCGGGTAGGCGGCCTGAATGGGCATCGCGTAGACGGCAAAACCGGACAGTGCCGCTGTGGTCATGAATGCAGCGGTCAGGACCAGAGCCAGAAACCGCCGCGCAAAGGGATGAAACTGCATAAATTGATACTCCTTCGGAAGCCTGGGGGCTTCCTTGCTCCGACAATAAGAGCTATAATAAAGAATACCATAAATGAAGCAAAAGAGAAAGGTGGTTTTTCAACAATGATGCTCTCCTTTTGTGGAAAAATGCCCCGGGATGAGGGCGCTGTCTTTGTGGCGGCGAATGCGACGGTGCTGGGCGACGTGACACTGGGCAGGGGCGTGAATATCTGGTACGGGGCTGTACTGCGGGCCGACGAGGGCGCACTGATACTGGGCGAGAACAGCAATGTGCAGGACAACGCCGTGCTCCACTGCGACCCCGGCGGGCAGGTCGTTCTGGGCAAAAACGTCACGGTAGGCCACAGCGCCCTCGTCCACGGCTGCACGGTGGGGGACAACAGCCTCGTCGGGATGCATGCTACCATCCTCAACCACGCTGTCGTGGGCAAAAACTGCATCATCGGGGCCGGGGCGCTGGTGCCTGAAGGAATGGTCATCCCCGACAACTCGGTGGCGGTAGGTGTGCCCGCCCGGGTCATCAAGACCATCCGGGACGACCAGCTGGCCCACAACATCGAGAACGCAAAAGCCTATGTGAAGATGGGCCGTCAGCACGCGGCACTGTGAAATACCACGTTGTATATTACACCGAATCGCTTGTACCGCTGGCTTTTCTATGCTATCATCGAGTCAAAACAGGGCGCGTCCCGCCCGCACGGAGGTATGAAGAATGTCTGAGATGTTTCCCCGCCGAGTATTCCTGAGAGGTCTGGGCGTCGTGGCCGCTGCCGCTGCACTGACGGCCTGCTCTTCCACCAATGAAGCTGTCAATCAGGCTTTGATCGAGGGTGCAGTCGGCGGCATCGTGGCTACGGATTGCAAAATTGGCAGAAGCAGATATTGGGCCGCAAATGCCACTGTTCCCGTCAACGAGATCTCTTTCAGAATCGTCATGACTAATGTCAGCTCGAAGCCTGTGACGCTCAGCGGTGATAACTTTGTCACTACGCTGGATGGTACCCCCATCCCCCCGTTCCGCTTCAGCGCACGGGATGTGGGAGATGCAGACATCTGGCGCACCTATGACAGTCTCACCATCAGACCCGGCGAGGAGCGCAGTGTTGCCTTGGCGTATGAAATCAGCTAGCCAACCTATGACAGCTGGTACCGTTCCAGCCGCACCGTCGCCGTTAGCTTTACCTGCGGCAATCAGCGCGTGACCTATACCAAAAATTCCCGCTCTGACGAAATCACCGTGAGCGACATCGAGACGCTGTAAGCAAAGCGCTGCATTTCCGCTCCAAAAATTTCACAGGCCGATTAACAAATCTTTCACAGGAAAGACATGATTTTGGCCGGTAATTCGGGTATACTATAGCTCACAAGGGTGCGGGGCCGCAACCGCCCCTTGCACATGATTCCTCCTCACACCAAAGCAATACCCCAAACAGCAAGACCCCCTCTGGCGTCGCCGCAAGCGCCAGACGGGGGTCTTGTTGTATCCGGGAAACAGAACGCCCCCGCTCAGCATTTCCTGAGCAGGGGCGTTTTTGTGTATTTACATCATGCCGCGGAAGACAGCCTGTGCGATCTGGAAGTACAAGATCAAGCTGCAGGCATCCACGATGGTGGTGATGAAGGGGGTCGCCATGATGGCCGGGTCGGCGCCCAGCTTCTTGGCGGCCAGCGGCAGCATACCGCCCACCAGCTTTGCGAGGATGACGCTGAAGAACAGCGACACGCTGACGACCACTGCGTAGCCGATGACATTGTCATACTGGCCGGCGTAGAGGTAGGTGTACATCAGGTAGATGCGCAGGCCGTTGACGAGGCCCAGCACCGCGCCGACGATGGCGGAGACCCGCAGTTCCTTGCCCAGAACTTTGAGGAAGTCGCTGGGCTCCACCTCACCCAGAGCGAGGCCGCGGACCATCAGGGTGCTGATCTGGTTGCCGCAGTTGCCGGCGGTATCCATCAGCATGGGCATGAAGGAGACCAGCAGGGGCAGGCTGACGAAAGCCTCTTCGTAGTGGGTCGTGACCATGCCGGTGAAGGTAGCAGAGAGCATCAGGATGAGCAGCCAGGGGATACGCTGCTTGGCGTGGGTCCAGACGCTGGTGCCGAAGTAGGTGGTGGCATCGTCGTCGGGCAGAATAGCTGCCATCTTCTGCATATCCTCGGTGCTCTCATCGGTCAGGACGTCGATGGCGTCGTCGATGGTGATGATACCGACGAACATGCCCTCGTTGTCCAGAACAGGCATCGCGGTGAAGTCGTAGCGCTGCATCTCGCGGGCCACATACTCCTGGTCATCCGTGACCTTCACGGTGACGACATTGTCGTCCATGATGTCCACGATGGGGGTAGAGGGGTCAGACAGCAGCAGGCTGCGGGCCGACACGACGCCCAGCAGGCGGTTGCGCTCCACCACATAGCAGGTGTAGACCGTCTCAGCGTTCTCACCCTGCTTGCGGATAGCGGCGAAGGCGTCACCGACGGTCATCTCCTGCCGCAGACGGACGTATTCAGGGGTCATCAGGCTGCCGGCAGAGCTCTCGGGGTAGTTCAGCAGCTTGTTCAGGCTCTCACGGGTCTGGCGGGACGACTTTTCCAGCACCCGCTTGACCACGCCTGCGGGCATATCTTCCAGCAGGTCGGCGGCGTCGTCAAGACTCATATCTTCGATGGCGCTCACCAGCTCGACGTCGGAGAACGCATTCACGAGGTCGTCGCGGGCCTCATCGGACATATAGGCGAATGCTTCCGTTGCAACGTCCTTTTTCAGCAGACGGAACACCACGAGGCGGTTGTTCTCGTCCAGCTCTTCCAGCAGCTCGGCCAGGTCGGCGGGCTGCTCTTCCTCGGTCACTTCGCGCAACTTGACGTACTGCTTTTTAACGAGCAGCTTGAGCAGACGGCTCTTGGTCAGCATCTCGGGGTTGGCCTTGACTTCTTCGTCGTTGGCCTCCTCTTTTTCGGCCTCGCGGACGTCCTGCTTGAGGTCTTCGGTGGCCTGCTCATTCAGGTCTTCGGCCAGCTTCTGGCGCACCTCAGCGGGAATATCCGTGGGCAGCTCCTGCACCGGAAGAGCCTGTTCCTCTTCGCGCTCCGGGGTCTTCTTTTCTTCTTCCATTTGTGTTCCTCCTCTTTTCTGTCTCAGGAGAACACAGCCGCATCAACGCAAAAAGCGCCGCTCCTGCGTCGCAGACCCCGGGCCGCACTGCCCATCTGCACACACAAAGCTGCGCCTCTTTTGTACGGCAGCCGGACAGCGGATACTCCGCTGTTCAGCGTACAAAAAAGGCGAACGCAGCACCTTTCGCGGTCGTTCCGGCCGCATCATTCCATCGTCTTCGACTATGATCCGGGTCCATTGTCCTGCGTTCACCTCCACAAATTCGTTTTACTAAGTTTCTTAGCCTACAGGTTTATTATATCTCCACTCAAATGCCCGGTCAACCCTGTAAGGCGTCCATTTCCGGAATATTGACGCAGAAAAAACGCACAGCGCCCTCTCCGGTGCTTGCGGCTTCACCGGAAAGGGCGCTGTGTTTGGATATTGCTTTGGTGTGAGGAGGAATCATGTACAAGGAATCGGTTGCGGCCCCGAATCCTCATGGCTGTAGTATAGCAGATTCCGCACCGGATTTCATGAAAAACCTATGAAGAAAGTGTAAAAGACACAAAAATACGCCCCGGACACTGTTTCCAGTGAGCGGGGCGCTAAAAACGGGATCCGTTTTTGACTGCGGCAAGATACCTGCAAGCAGGTCTTATGCAGCAGGCGGGGCAAGGTATCTGCGAACAGACCTTATGCTCCTGACACACGCGAAGTATGCTTTCAAGGACCCTCGCGGGCGCTTTGGTATTTCAGGCTCTGCCCGCCCCGACGCGTTCGGACGCGGGCAGAGAGTTGAAATCAGTTTGGAGTACAAAGCTCCAGTCTCTGCGTAGAAATAAGCCTGTTATTTCTTCTCTGGCCGGGGCCACAGTTTCGTACTGCTGCGTTGCGCAGTAATCGCCAGCACGGAGCAGCCGCCCTTTCGGGACTAAGGTGCCGCTGCGGCAAAATTCCAGCCAGAGTCAAAAGAACTTTGGTTTACTTGTACAGCTCGACCAGGCGGGTCAGATGCTCGTAACGGTCGTTTGCGACCTGCTCGTTGCGAGCGAACAGCTGCTTTGCACGATCCGGGAATGCACGAGTCAGGCGGCTGTAACGGGTCTCGTTTGCCAGCAGGGCCTGATACTTCTCGGCATCCACAGCCTTGGAGGTCAGGGTGAAGGGGTTCTTGCCCTGAGCCTTGTTGGCCGGATTGAAGGTGAACAGGTTCCAGTAACCAGCCTCAACTGCCTTCTTCATCTCGTTCTGGCAGTTGGTCATGCCGCCCTTAACACCGTGCAGCTCGCAGGGAGCGTAGCCGATGATGAGGGAGGGGCCGGGATATGCCTCAGCCTCTGCGATAGCCTTGACAGCCTGGTTCATGTTAGCGCCCAGAGCGATCTGAGCAACATAGATGTAACCGTAGGTCATAGCGATCTCAGACAGGCTCTTCTTGCTGATCTCCTTACCAGCAGCAGCGAACTGGCAGACCTCGCCGATGTTGGAGGCCTTGGATGCCTGTCCGCCGGTGTTGGAGTACATCTCAGTATCGAAGACCATGACGTTGACATCCTCGCCGGAAGCCAGGACGTGGTCCAGACCGCCGAAGCCGATGTCGTATGCCCAGCCGTCACCACCGAAGATCCAGACGGACTTCTTGGCGATGAACTCCTTGCTCTTCAGGATCTCAGCGGACTCGGTGCAGCCAGCGGCAGCAGCCTTCTCCAGCTCAGCGATCAGAGCCTTAGCGGGGGCATCGTTAGCCTTGGTGTTGTTCTTGGTTGCCATGAACTCGTCAAAGGCAGCCTTCAGCTCAGCAGAAGCCTTGTCAGAACCAGCGACCTCAGCGATGCGCTTGATCAGGTTCTCACGGACGGTCTTCTGGCCCAGATACAGGCCCAGGCCGTGCTCTGCGTTATCCTCGAACAGGGAGTTGCACCATGCAGGACCGTGGCCGCTGTCCTTGTTGACAGTGTACGGAGAGATGGAAGCAGTACCGCCCCAGATAGAGGAGCAGCCGGTGGCGTTGGAGATGTACATCTTCTCGCCGAACAGCTGGGTGATCAGACGTGCGTAAGAGGTCTCAGCACAGCCTGCGCAGGAGCCAGAGAACTCCAGCAGCGGCTGGTTGAACTGAGAGCCGATGACGGTGTCGTCTGCGAACTTAGAGGGCTTCTTGGAGATGTTGGCGACGCAGTAGTCGAAGACTGCCTGCTGATCGGCCTGAGACTCCTGAGGAACCATCTGGATAGCCTTGGTGGGGCAGACGGTGACACACTCGCCGCAACCCATGCAGTCCAGAGGAGACACAGCCATAACGAACTTGTACTCGTTAGCGGGCTTGTTGTCGCGGCTCTTGGTCTGTGCGGGAGCTGCTGCCAGCTCGTCAGCGGTCAGCTGGAAGGGACGGATGGTTGCGTGAGAGCACACGAATGCGCACTGGTTGCAGCCAACACACTTGGAAGCATCCCACTCGGGGACGTTCACAGCGGTGCCGCGCTTCTCGTAAGCGGAAGCACCCTGCTCCCACTCGCCGTTTGCGTTAGCAACGAAAGCAGAGACAGGCAGGCTGTCGCCGTCCATACGAGCGATGGGCTCCATGACGTCGCGGATCTGCTTGACCAGCGCGGGACGGCCAGCCAGCTCCTTCGGAGCGGGATCGGCCTCGGGGTTGGACCAGGAAGCGGGGACGTCCACCTTGTGGATGGCGTCAACACCGGCATCGATGGCCTTCCAGTTCATCTCAACGACGTCCTGACCCTTCTTGCCGTAGCTCTTCTGAGCTGCCTGCTTCATGAAGTTGACGGCGTCCTCGATGGGCATAACGTCAGCCAGCTTGAAGAAAGCGGACTGCAGGATGGTATTGGTGCGCTTGCCCATACCGATCTCGATAGCCTTGTCGATAGCGTTGATGGTGTACAGCTGGATGTTGTTGTCAGCGATGTACTTCTTGGCCTCAGCGTTCAGGTGATGGCCCAGCTCCTCATCGTTCCACTGGCAGTTGATCATGAACACGCCGCCGGGCTTGACATCCTGGACCATCTTCATGCCCATGTGGATGTAAGCGGGGTTGTGGCAGGCCACGAAGTCAGCCTGGTTGATGTAGTAGGGGCTGCGGATGGGCTTGTCGCCGAAACGCAGGTGGCTGATGGTCACGCCGCCGGTCTTCTTGGAGTCATACTGGAAGTATGCCTGAACATACTTATCAGTGTGGTCGCCGATGATCTTGACGGAGTTCTTGTTAGCACCGACGGTACCGTCGCCGCCCAGACCCCAGAACTTGCACTCCTTGGTGCCAGCTGCTGCGGTGATGGGAGCGGGCTTGACCTCAGGCAGAGACAGGCCGGTGACATCATCGGTGATGCCGAGGGTGAAGCGCTCCTTCGGCTGATCCTTCTCCAGCTCCTTGAACAGAGCGAAGATGGAGGACGGGGGAGTGTCCTTGCTGCCCAGACCGTAACGGCCACCGGTCAGGATGACATCATTCTTGCCAGCCTCACGCAGGGTAGCTGCGACATCCAGGTACAGGGGCTCGCCCAGAGAGCCGGGCTCCTTGGTGCGGTCCAGAACTGCGACCTTCTTAGCGGTAGCAGGCAGGACCTTCAGCAGAGCGGAGGACACCCAGGGACGGTACAGGCGGACCTTGACGATACCGACCTTCTCGCCCTTAGCGTTCAGGTAATCGATGACCTCGTCAGCAACGTCGCAGACAGAGCCCATAGCGATCATGACGCGATCGGCATCGGGTGCGCCGTAGTAGTTGAACAGGTCATAGTTGGTGCCCAGCTTCTCGTTGATCTTGGCCATGTACTTCTCGACGACTGCGGGCAGTGCGTCGTAGACAGAGTTGCAGGCCTCACGATGCTGGAAGAACACGTCGCCGTTCTCGTGGGAACCGCGCATCTTGGGGTGCTCGGGGTTCAGAGCCTTTGCACGGAACTCCTCGACAGCCTTCATGTTGCACATTTCCTTCAGGTCGGCGTAGTCCCACTTCTCGATCTTCTGGTACTCGTGAGAAGTACGGAAGCCGTCGAAGAAGTTCAGGAAGGGAACCTTGCCCTCGATTGCTGCCAGATGGGCAACAGGGGACAGGTCCATGACTTCCTGCACGCTGCTCTCGACCAGCATTGCGAAGCCGGTCTGGCGGCATGCCATAACGTCGCTGTGATCACCGAAGATGTTCAGGGACTGGGTAGCAACGGTACGTGCAGAAACATCGAACACGCAGGGCAGCTGCTCAGCAGCGATCTTGTACATGTTGGGGATCATCAGCAGCAGGCCCTGAGAAGCGGTGAAGGTGGTGGTAACAGCACCTGCACCCAGAGAGCCGTGCACAGCGCCTGCAGCGCCTGCCTCAGACTCCATCTCGACGACCTTGACCTGGTTGCCGAAGATGTTCTTCTGGCCCTGAGCGGACCACTGGTCCACAGAGTCAGCCATCGGAGAAGAGGGGGTAATGGGGTAGATGGCAGCCACGTCCGTGTAGGCATATGCTACATGAGCGGCAGCGGTATTGCCATCCATGGTTTGCTTTGCTCTAGGCATTTTTCTTCCTCCATTCAGAATTTGGTACCTTCTGCGCGGGGCAAACGTCTTTTTACCGGAGCCGGAGAACTCCTTTGAAAAACGTATTGCTCAACTGATAAGCGTCGCACTTCGCCGGAGCCGGAGAACTCCACAAAAGCACACGCTCATCAAGGGCAATAGCCCTGCCCGGGGCCGGAGAACCCCATGAAGGCACTATTGCTCATCTAATATAATAGCAAATTCCGCCGGTAAAGGCAACGCAAACCGACTGTAAAAACACAACAAAAATTCAAGAAATTTTTTAGCGCTTTTTTACAGATGTGTTCTTTGCTGCATCCATGACGGTGTTATGCTCCAAAATCCAGTATCCATGAGGCTTTTTCTTACAAAATTCTAAATTTATAATTGACATTTGTACAGATTCTGCCGTAAACTTTATCTATAGTATCATGCGCCGCACAGCGCAGGGAAGGACAGGCACAAAACGATGGATGCTGCACATTTTGAAAAGACGCTCTCGAGCGAAGTTCTCTTTGAAGGCCGGGTGGTCACGCTGACCAAAGACGTGGCTCTGCTGGAAAACGGCGAGACTTCTATCCGGGAGGTGGTCCACCACCACGGCGGGGCCTGTATCGTACCGTATTTTGAGGACGGCACCCTCTGCATGGTGCGCCAGTTCCGCTACGCCATGCAGCAGGAGCTGTGGGAGCTGCCCGCCGGCAAGCTGGAAAAGGGCGAAGACCCCTTCGAAGCCGCCAAGCGGGAGCTGGGCGAAGAGTGCGGCCTGACCGCCGACCACTACACCCCGCTGGGCGAGTTCTACCCCACGGTGGGCTATGACACCGAGATCATCTATATGTGGGTGGCCACCGGCCTGCACACCACCCAGATGCATCTGGACGACGACGAGTTCCTGACGCCCGACCGCATCCCGCTGGCAAAAGCCTACGAGATGGTCATGAACGGCGAGATCAAGGACGGCAAGACCATCGCGGGCGTGCTCAAGCTCAAGGCACTGGTGGACGAGGGCAGGCTGTGATACTCTACGAAGATACAGCCCTCGTGGTTCTGGACAAGCCCGCCGGACTTTCCAGCGAGGACGGCGTACCCGCCGCCCTGCGGAAGCTCTGGGGCAGACCCGACGCCTATGTGGGCGTCATCCACCGGCTGGACACCGGCGTGTCGGGTCTGATGGTCTATGCAAAGACCCCGCAGGCAGCCGCCGCCCTCAGCCGGCAGGTGACGCAGAGCCAGCAGGTTTATGCCGAACAGGATGGCCGGGCCGAGCCTGACGCCGGCACACCGGACGCGCCGCCTTTCGTGAAACAATACCGCGCCCTCATCGCAGGCGGGCCGGACGAAAAGCTGCCCGCCGAAGGCGTCCTGCGGGACTACTTATTCAAGGACAGCCGGAAAGGCCGTGTTTTTCCGGTGAGCCGTCCGCGCAAGGGCGTGAAGGAGGCTGTGCTGGAATATCGCATTTCTGCCTCCGCCCCGGACGGCAGCGCCAGCCTTGCGGACATCACCCTCCACACCGGGCGCACCCACCAGATACGGGTGCAGTTTGCGTCCCGCCGCCACCCGCTCTGGGGCGACGGCAAATACGGCAGCCGCATCAAGGGAGACATTGCGCTTCAGAGCGCACGGCTCCGCTTCATCCATCCCGACACCGGAAAGGTAATGGACTTCCGCCTCCCAGTGCCCGGGATATGGCCCGCTTGGGGCATCAGACAGGAAAACGACAATGGAACAACAGTATAAAACAGATTCTGAAATATACGCCGTCCTCGAGCGGGAGATCATCGATTTGACCCTCCGGCCCGGCTGTTCGCTGAGCGAAAACCCGCTCTGCACCCGCTTCGGCGCGCCCCGCTCCCTCATCCGGGTGGTGCTGCAGCGGTTACAGGAGAACGGGCTGGTGAAGATCGTGCCTTACAAAGGCACTACTGTCACCCGGCTGAACCGGGACATCGTGGACGAGCTGATCTATGAGCGCATCGCGGTAGAGGCCCGGGTCCTGCGGGACTTTGCGCCCCACTGCACACCGGAGCACCGCGCCCTCATCCGCCAGCGTGCCGCCGCCTACGACGAGCTGGCCAAGGCCGAAACGCTGGACTTCAACCGCCTCTACGAGGCTGACACCCGGCTCCACGAGACGTGGTTCTCCGCCATGGGCAAGATGTATCTCTGGCGCACGTTGCAGAACGCCCACGCCGACTACAGCCGCTTCCGGATGCTGGACACTCTGACCACCGGCGGGCTCGCCGAGGTGGTGGCCGACCATCACAACCTCATCGACGCCATCGAGCGGTGTGACCTCGCGGCCTTTGAGCCGCTGGTGGAACGCCACCTTTACGGCGGCATCCGCCGTCTGGGCAGTAAGCTCACCGAGGAATACGCCGATTATTTTGAATGATGTTCCATGGGGAACAATAAATATCCCCCGGCGGAGCCGGGGGTTTTTCATAAGAAGTCTTTTACTGAACCACTCGCCTAGCGAGTGGTTTTTCATTATACAAAAAAGAGGCCGCCCCGGGTGATTCCCCAAGGCGGCCCCTGTAAGGGGTCTGTATTTTTTAGTGCATCCAGCACTTCAGGCTCTCGGCCTGAGCTGCGCTCAGCCGCCGGCTCACAAGGCCGTCGTGCTCCAGGGCAAACCGGCTGCCTCCCTCTGCCAGCAGCTCTGCCACCGACAGAGTGGTCGTTTTGAGGGAGGTAACAAACTCGATCTGCTCCACCCCCTGCTCCCGCAGGGCCTCCAGCGCCTGCCGGGTGCCGTGGAGCCGGGCGGCCAGCGTGTCGGACGTTACCCGCAGGGTGCTGCCCTGCTGCCGGGCGTCAAAAGGCAGGGGGTCGCCCTCCAGCGTCTCCACATGGAGGCCGGGGGTACCCAGGTCCACCTCATTGCTCTCCTCTGCCGGAGCGCCCGGGTTGGGCTGGGGGCGCTCCGGCTCCCACCACTCCTTCAGGATGCCGTCCGGTTTGCCGTCCGAGTCCAGGTCCGGCTTGTAGATGATGTGGTGGATGTAGCCGGTGGTCACGGCGATGATGTCCGCCTGGATCTCATCGCCGTCGGCAGGGTCACCCTCATCCGTCATACTGCCGCCGTTACCGATGGTAGCACCGGCACCGTAGGAGCCATTGCTCTTGCCGGCGGTCGCTGTCACCTGAGCGGCTCCGCTCACGGTGACATTGCTGCCGCTGCCACTCTCACCGCCGCCGATGCCGGCACCATAGGAGCCTCCCTTAGCAGTCACCGTGCCTCCGGTGATGGTGATGTTTTCGCTGCTGCCACTATCACCGCCGCCGATGCCAGCAGCCTCTTTGCCACCGGCAGCAATCACCGTGCCGCCATTGATGGTGATGTCTTTGCCGCTGCCATAGCCGCCACCACCGCTGCCGATGCTGACGCTGCCGCTGCCGCCGCCGATGCCAGCGCCACGGTCGCCTCCGGTAGCGGTCACCGTGCCGCCGTTGATGGTGATGTTTTCGCCGTTGGTATAGCCGTCGTACATGCCGATACCGCCGCCGCCGATGCCAGCACCCAAGTAGCCTCCGGTAGCGGTCACCGTGCCGCCGTTGATGGTGATGTCTTTGCCGCCGTTGCCGCTTTTGTAGTCGCCCCAGTAACCGCCGCCGATGCCGGCACCATAGGAGCCTCCGGCAGCAGTCACCGTGCCGCTGTTGATGGTAATGTTTTCGCCGCTGCCGTCGCTACCGCCGCCGATGCCAGCACCTTGCGAACCACCCTTAGCGTTCACCGTGCCGCCGTTGATGGTGATGTTTTTGCCGCTGCCATTCTCACCGCCGCCGATGCCCGCACCATAGTAGCTACCGGTAGCAGTCACCGTGCCGCCGTTGATGGTGATGTTTTCGCCGCTGCCCCAGTAACTGCCGCCGATGCCCGCACTATAGGAGCCTCCGGTGGCCGTCAGGCTGCCGGCTTTTTGGTTATCGTCCTTCAGGGTCAGCGTGCCTGCAGAGATGATTTTTTCAAGGCCCGCCCTGAAGTGGCCGCTTTTCAGCTCGTTCTTCCCGTCCAGCTCGATCTCCACATTACCATCTCCCTGAACGCTCAGGGCAGCCTTTCCTGCTTCAGGGTTAATATAGTTCTCTGTTCCGGTGTGGCTCACATCGATCTTCACGTCTTTCAGGGTGAGGTTCAGCACCGTATTGGCAAAGTTGTTGATCACCGTAATGGTGTTGCCCCAAAAGCCATTTTCCTTTTTGTTCACCGGGGTAGAGGCTGCAGGAGCAGCAGCCGGGGCTGCCTGCTGGGGCTGGGCCTGTCGGTCGGCGCTTTCCGGCTGGTCAGCGCTTTCCTGCTGGTCGGCATCCTTCGGCTGATCAGTGCTTTCCGGCTGGTCAGCGCCCTCCGGCTGGTCGGCATCCTTCTGCTGGTCGGCGCTTTCCGGCTGGTCGGCGCTTTCCGGCTGGTCAGCGCCCTCCGGCTGGTCAGCATCCTTCGGCTCCTCAGCATCCTCCGGCTGGGCCGGGGCAGCAGGCTGGTAGTTGTCCTCTACCACAGGGCCAAAGCCGGAATCCTCTGCTGCGGGGCCTTCCAGGTCGCTCTCCAGCGAGGTGATGGCCTGGCCATGGGTGGTGATGACGGTCTCATCCCCGACCTGGTCCGTACAGTCCTCTTTGCCCTGTTGTTTGATGGTCTGGCTGCCATCCGCATTTTTGGTGATGGTAATATCGCCGTCGTCGATATAGTAGGTCCCTGCAAAGGCCGGAGCCGCCAGAGACACTGTGATGCTCAGCGCCGCCATCAGAGCTGCTGCCCGGCGGAATGCGTCGGTCTTCCTCATGGTAGAGGTCTCCTTTCTTTTTCTACGTTTTCGTTTTCTTGTGCTTTTTGTACTTCTTTGTTGAGAGTGTTTCTCATTTTCATTGTACCCCCCCTGTCTCTTATACACATCTGACGCTGCCGACGATAAGGCTC
>OWJJ01000319.1_pt1 | contig 35281 bp, 26 predicted proteins | sample 1732811 | NCBI WGS metagenome assembly OWJJ01 (sample SAMN05065756, study PRJEB22554) | human gut metagenome | biome: ENVO:2100002; feature: ENVO:00000062; material: ENVO:00002003 | host: Homo sapiens | place: USA
TATAACTTTTTATGTTATTTAGCATAAAAACGAACTTTTTTCTCTACTTTTGCAGGATAAAAGTCTATTTCTTATGCAACCATCAAGTACTGAATTGATTCTGATTCGAGTTACCGGCGAAGATCGTCCGGGGCTTACCTCATCCGTGACCGAAATATTAGCTAAATATGATGCTACTATCCTCGATATCGGGCAGGCGGATATTCATAATACGCTATCACTAGGCATTCTTTTCAAGAGTGAAGAAAGACATTCCGGATTTATCATGAAGGAATTATTATTCAAAGCATCCTCTTTGGGAGTAACCATCCGGTTCGAACCAATTACAACCGAGCAATACGACAATTGGGTAGGTATGCAAGGCAAGAACCGCTATATCTTGACGGTGCTTGGCCGCAAACTGTCTGCGCGTCAAATATCGGCAGCCACCAGCGTATTGGCAGAGCAAGGAATGAATATCGATGCAATCAAGCGCCTTACGGGTAGAATCCCTTTGGATGAATGCGATACGGATGCACGCACACGCGCTTGCATAGAATTCTCAGTGAGAGGTACTCCCAAAGACCGCATCGCCATGCAAGAAAGCCTGATGAAGTTAGCCAGCGAACTGGAGATGGACTTTTCTTTTCAGTTGGATAATATGTATCGACGTATGCGCCGTCTGATCTGCTTTGATATGGATTCCACACTTATCGAAACCGAAGTTATTGATGAGCTCGCCATCCGCGCCGGCGTAGGCGATGAGGTAAAGGCCATTACGGAAAGCGCCATGCGTGGCGAAATAGACTTTACCGAAAGCTTTACCCGCCGCGTAGCCCTATTGAAAGGACTCGATGAATCCGTCATGCAGGAGATTGCAGAAAACTTACCTATCACAGAAGGAGTAGACAGACTAATGTATGTATTGAAGAAGTATGGCTACAAAATAGCAATTCTGTCGGGAGGTTTCACCTATTTCGGCCAACACCTGCAAAAGAAGTATGGTATAGACTATGTATATGCGAATGAGCTGGAAATTATTGATGGAAAGCTCACCGGACGTTATTTGGGAGATGTGGTAGACGGAAAGCGCAAAGCCGAACTACTCCGTTTAATTGCCCAAGTAGAAAAAGTGGATATCGCGCAGACCATTGCCGTAGGCGACGGAGCCAATGACCTCCCCATGCTGGGAATTGCCGGATTGGGGATAGCATTCCATGCCAAACCCAAAGTAGTAGCAAATGCCAAACAGTCTATCAATACCATCGGACTTGATGGGGTGCTCTATTTTCTTGGATTCAAAGATTCTTATTTGAATATGTAATTAGACCGAAAAATAAATTATCTTTGCGGACAAATAAAATAACAGAATGAAGTTTTCCGAACTACAATTAAACGCGAATGTGCTTGAGGCGCTTGACGCCATGCGATTTGACGAATGCACACCTATTCAGGAACAAGCAATTCCAATTATACTTGAAGGTAAAGATCTGATAGCAGTAGCGCAGACAGGTACGGGTAAAACCGCCGCTTTTCTGCTCCCTGTATTAAATAAACTATCCGAAGGAAACCATCCGGAAGATGCGATCAACTGCATTATCATGTCCCCTACCCGGGAGCTGGCTCAGCAGATCGACCAACAGATGGAAGGATTCTCCTATTTTATGCCGGTATCAAGCGTCGCTGTATATGGCGGTAATGACGGCATTCTGTTCGAACAACAGAAAAAAGGACTTACATTAGGAGCTGATGTTGTTATTGCGACTCCGGGACGTCTGATCGCCCATCTGAGTCTCGGATATGTAGACCTCTCCAAAGTTTCTTATTTCATTTTGGACGAAGCAGACCGAATGCTCGACATGGGATTCTATGACGACATCATGCAAATAGTGAAATACCTGCCTAAAGAACGGCAGACTATCATGTTCTCTGCAACTATGCCTGCCAAAATACAGCAATTGGCAAATACAATCCTGAATAATCCGTCAGAAATAAAACTGGCTGTCTCAAAACCTGCCGAAAAGATTATCCAGGCTGCTTACGTTTGCTACGAAAACCAAAAATTGGGAATTATACGTAGCCTTTTCGCCGACGAGGTTCCCGAACGTGTCATCATCTTCGCATCTTCAAAAATCAAAGTTAAAGAAGTCGCTAAGGCTTTGATGGCGATGAAATTGAATGTAGGAGAAATGCACTCGGATCTTGAGCAGGCCCAACGGGAAACAGTAATGCACGAATTTAAAGCCGGGCGAGTTAATATACTGGTAGCGACAGATATTGTGGCACGCGGCATTGACATTGATGATATTCGTCTGGTTATCAACTTCGACGTCCCTCACGACAGTGAAGATTATGTGCACCGCATCGGGCGTACGGCACGTGCCAATAACGATGGAGTAGCGCTTACATTTGTCAGCGAAAAAGAGCAGAGTAATTTCAAGAGCATTGAGAATTTCCTGGAGAAAGACATTTATAAGATTCCCATCCCGGCAGAATTAGGGGACGCTCCGGAATACAAGCCACGCTCTTTCAGCAAAAGCAGGTACGGCAGCAACCCTAAAAGAAGAAATTTTCGGGGGAAAAACGGCAATAACAACAAAAGTAAGAACCGCCCCTCTCCCAGACAACAAAATTAGAACAGCATTCTTTATTTAGTGGAAGTGATAGTCAGTTTACCATCGAAACCCACTTCTATCTCCGCAATGCTATATACAGAACTTTCCGGAATGGCTAAAACTGCTTGATAATGAAAACCATTCCGGTCTACTTTTACAAACTTCGTATCGGATAGAATAGCCTGCGGCAGGAAATCAGCGGGAACAACCTGAGCAAACATCTGCTTGGTCACATCACTGGCAAACAAACTTTTCTTGCCTTCGTACACACAAATGTGCATCACATTGTCGTAATACACATTGTCCATGCTAATCCCGTCTTCGGAATAAGTCGTCTTGACAACTCTAATTTTGGTAGGATTAATATATACATAAGCGCGATAGCGAGTGCCATTGTATGTCACCACACTATCCCGTTTTGTCACTTCCGTATAAGTCGGTATAACCACTTCACGACGAACAAATGACAACGAATCATTCGGATCCTCAGATTTATGCAGTTTGATTATGTTGTCCGTAATGGAATGAAACCAGAATATATGTTCCGCCTGCTTATCTATCTTGTAGTAAGCCGTATCATTTCCATACGTGTAAAGCGTATCCCGCATAACCTTAAATGTAATCGGAGCACTTTGGCTATCTGCATAATAGATCGTATCCCCCTCTACCCGCATCAACGGACTCTCCGTTTCATCGTCCAGCCAAATTCCCTGCAACAGTTCCTTAGCAGCTATATCCTCTTCCTCCAGTTCAAGAAAATTTGGATTTTTATTGCCGCCACATGACACAGAAAAAATCACCATCAACGATAGCACTACATATTTCATCATTTGTTCCAGTTTTGCATAAAGATACTCTTATTTTTTCATTTACCAATGCAATAGTAAACGAATCCGAGTTCTTCCATCTCTTTCTTATCGTAAATGTTACGTCCGTCCAATACAACCTGCTGTGCCATCGTTTTCTTTATGACAGCCCATGAGGGCAGACGGAATTCCTTCCATTCGGTAACCAACATCAGCGCATCCGCATCAAGCACCGCATCATACATATCGCAAGCATAATAGATTGTATCTCCGATCCTGCGCTTGCACTCCTGCATGGCAGCAGAATCGTACGCACGTACCTGACAGCCAGCCTTCAACAGCTTATCAATCAGGATCAAAGCCGGAGCTTCACGCATATCATCAGTCTCCGGTTTGAAAGCCAGTCCCCACAAAGCAACCGTTTTTCCCTTCAGGTCACCATTAAAGTGCTTCACCAGCTTTTCAAACAGAACACTTTTCTGTTGCTCGTTTACCTCTTCCACAGCACTGAGCACCCGCATTTTATATCCATTCTGTTCTGCCGTTTTGATAAGGGCTTTCACATCTTTCGGGAAACAAGAACCGCCATAGCCGATTCCCGGATACAAGAATTTACGTCCGATGCGCGTATCCGAACCGATTCCGCTACGTACCATATTCACGTCGGCACCCACAATCTCGCATAAGTTTGCTATGTCATTCATAAAACTGATGCGGGTTGCCAACATTGAATTTGCCGCATATTTAGTCATCTCCGCTGACGGGATATCCATAAAGATAACGCGGAAGTTATTTAGCAAGAACGGTTTATACAGCTTCGACATCAGTTTCTGCGCACGTTCCGACTCCACTCCCACTACTACACGGTCCGGACTCATAAAGTCGCTGATCGCATTTCCTTCCTTTAGAAATTCCGGATTTGAAGCCACATCAAAATGGATATTCACCCCTCTCTTATCCAACTCCTCTTGAATAACCGCACGAACCTTGCCGGCAGTACCCACTGGAACCGTACTCTTGGTAACAACCAATTTATATTGTTTCATATTGCGACCGATAGTCCGGGCTACCTCCAGCACATATTTCAGATCGGCGCTGCCGTCCTCATCAGGAGGCGTACCGACAGCACTGAATACTACTTCCACATCATCGAGGCAACTCTCCAGTGAGGTAGTAAACTTCAATCGTTTCGCTTTCATATTGCGAAGCACCATCTCTTCCAATCCATTTTCATAAATAGGAATGACACCCTTTTTCAAAGATTCGATTTTCTCACTGTTAGTATCTACGCAAGTCACATCCACGCCAATTTCAGCAAAGCATGTACCTGTCACCAGACCTACATATCCGGTTCCTACAATTGCTATTTTCATATCTTTATTTATTGTCTATTCAGAAGTTATTCAAAATACACCGCATCTTTGAAAGCCGTTCCCTCCTTGTCTTTAGGAGATAGCAACATCTGCGACTCGGCAAGCGGCCAATCTATCCCCAATGTCGCATCATTATATATAATGGAAGCCTCACTTTGCGGAGCATACTTATTATCTACCTTGTATGTGAAAATGGCTTCGTCGCTCAATACGGCAAATCCATGCGCAAAACCACGTGGAATGAAAAACTGTCTCTTATTCTCTTCGCTCAACAACACACATACATGCTTTCCGAACGTAGGCGATGATTTGCGCAAATCCACAGCAACATCCAACACTTCTCCTTTGATAACACGAACCAGTTTAGCCTGGCTATGTTCACCTTTCTGATAATGCAATCCGCGTAATACCCCAAAGGAAGACTTGGATTCATTATCCTGTACAAAATCAACAGGACCGATATTAGCCTCAAACTCCTCTTTCTTAAAAGCTTCCATAAAGTAGCCACGTTCGTCGGAGAAAACTTTAGGCTCTATCAGCCATACTCCGTCTATTTCTGTCTGTATATAGTTCATTGTCGATGGTTATAAATAAAACGATGCAAAAGTAGTGATTTTTTCGTAGTTTTCTGGGATATATTCAATTTATCTCTTAATTTTGCACACATGATTGAATTAGCACAACATATAGAGGTTTTATTGCTGGAAAACGACTGCGTCATCGTTCCGGGGTTTGGTGGATTCGTTGCACATTACGCACCTGCAACTCATGTAAAAGAAGAAAATCTTTTCTTACCTCCTACCCGTACGATAGGATTCAATCCGCAACTGAAACTGAACGACGGAGTGTTGGTGCAATCATATATGGCCGTTTACGACACTAGTTTCGCTGACGCCAGCCGCATAGTAGAAAAAGAGGTGAACGAATTCATCTCCCTTCTTCATGAAGAAGGCAAAGCCCATCTGGAGAATATCGGTGAAATCCATTATAATATTTATGGCAATTACGAGTTCATTCCGTACGATTACAAGCTAACCACTCCTTCTTTATACGGATTGGATTCTTTTGAGATGCACGAGCTTGCCGCCTTGCCACAAAAGGAAAAAGTGTTAATACCACTCAATCCGGAGAAAGAAAAGAAGACTTATGAAATCAGTATCAACCGTACATTCCTCCGCAATGCAGCAGCCATGATTGCCGCCATTGTGTTGTTCTTCGCTTTTTCCACTCCGGTAGAGAATACCTACGTTCAGAAGAACAATTACGCACAGTTGTTACCTAACGAGCTTTTTGAACAAATAGAAGAACAGTCGGTTGCAATGACTCCTGTTCCGGTAAAGCACGATGCGAGACCACAGAGAGCCAAGCAAGCTAAAACATCAAAGCCCATTGCTGTGAAAGAAGTTAAAGTGGCGAAACCGCAAACAGTTCCTGCGCCATCGGTAAAGCCACAAGCTAATACGAATCATCCTTACCATATTATAGTAGCGGGAGGTATCAGCCTTAAAGATGCGGAAGCTATGGCAAACCGGTTAAATGCCAAAGGATTTGCGGAAGCAAAAGCGCTGAATACCGATGGTAAAGTACGTGTCAGTATCCGCTCATTCAGCAACCGTGAAGAAGCGACGAAACAGTTGTTGGAGCTTAGAAAAAACGAAACTTACAAGAATGCCTGGTTACTGGCAAAATAAAAATCCCTTTTAAAAAGCATGAAACGAGTTCTTTGTCCCAAATGTGAGAATTACCTTTATTTTGATGAAACCAAGTATAGTGAAGGTCAGTCACTTGTATTTGTATGCGAGCATTGCGGCAAGCAATTCAGTATCCGGCTTGGAAAAAGTAAAGTCAAAGCTCTCCGGAAAGAAGAGAATTTGGAAGAAGAGGCAGAATCCCATAAAGAAGAATTCGGATATATCACAGTAATTGAGAATATATTCGGATTCAAACAAATACTTCCACTACAAGAGGGTGACAATGTGATAGGACGGCGTTGTGTGGGAACAGTCATCAATACTCCCATCGAAAGCGGAGACATGAGCATGGACCGCCGCCACTGCATTATCAATGTCAAGCGCAATAAGCAAGGAAAACTAATCTATACTTTGCGGGACGCTCCCAGCCTGACAGGTACATTTCTCATGAATGAGATCTTGGGTGATAAAGACCGTATCCGCATCGAAGATGGAGCTATTGTGACTATCGGAGCCACCACATTTATACTGCATACGGCGGAATAGTTACTAGAAAATTACTCAGAAGAATCTGAATACTAAAGAATATTTAGTGCAAAGTATCGTCAGCCAAATGGCTATTTATTTGATGAATGATTATGATTGGGATATGCAAACAGCCTAACCAATAGTATAGAATGAGGATAAAAATCTAAGCATATAAATTCCTATCCTCATTCAAGATTCATTATCTTATAAAAAAATAATTCACATAGCTAATATAGTACATGATACTATACTTCTATACGACCAATATTTGATGATATACATCCACCTACTCTATGGAGAAGAAAATGCCTGATCCACACAGTTACTCCACCCCAAAATAATACTCCAATAATAAATAAGTACCAACACGGATTAGATAGTAACCCTAGAAAAAGCAGTACAACAATCCATGCAATAATTACTACAGACACAAATATTTGTGTTATTTTCTGTGTAGAGATAAATTCCGGCAAGAATCTACGCCTATCACTATTTCCCCCATACATTTTTCGTTCTTTCCGCTTTTGGTCTGTGGATAATACAATTCTAGAATAAACAAAATCAGAATCATCCAAGAAATTACGTTCTCTTTTCTTTACTATTTCTATCCAACTATTCATCCAAGCACAATGCCCAATAATGCTTGCTAACCAGCATATAGAAGCAAACCAGCCGAGCAAGGCAATTAACCACGGCAATACTAACTCACAGCGAAATTTTGTATCTCCGATACAATAGTAGTAAATTTCAAAATCAGTTTGCGACATAATGGTATAAAACGCCACAAACAAAGCGCCAACGAAAATGGCATAATAGTTAACCCATGTATGATAACGTTGTACATGGAATTGATAGGCTTCAACGGCCTTGTCGTATGCGACTTGTTTCTTACAAATTTGGTCGCAAGGATTTAATTTTGAGTTACACATAATTATATAATTTAAAAAATTAGAATTCTACGATACTTTCAAATTTATTCCATCCATTAGTGTTCCTATATACACTAGCGCACCCTTTAGGAACATATAATTTAGATGTGTTTGCAAAACTATCATCGCTAACACTAGGAGGAATTGAAGCTCTGCAATATATTGGAGATAAATCTTTGCAACCTTCAAAGGCACTTTTCCCAATTGAAATGACGCCAGAAGGTATATCCAGTTTCCCTCTAAAGCCTTTGCAACCATAAAAGGCTAAGTCTCCAATAGAAGTTACATTTGACGGGATTATTAACTCTTCTGTAAAGCCAGAACAACCACGAAAAGTATATCCTTCTATTGAAGTAACACCTGATGGTATTTTTAGCTTTCCTGTAAAGCCACTGCACCCAGAAAAGGCATCACTCCCAATAGAAGTAACATTCGGCGATATCCCCAGCATTCCTGTAAAGCCACTGCAGCTCTGAAAAGCAGCTCTTCCAATAGAAGTAACACCCAGTGGCATCTTCAGATCCCCTGTAAAGCCTCTGCAATTAGAAAAGGCAAAACTTCCAATCGAGGTGACACTCGACGGTATATTTAGCTTTCCCGTAAAACCACTGCAACCAGAAAAAGCAGAACTTTCAATGGAAACAAGCCCCGACGGTAGTATCAACTCTCCTCTAAGACCACTACAACCAGAAAAGGCAAAACTTCCAATCGAAGTGACACTTGAGGGTATTACCAGATTACCTTTAAGACCACTACGATCAGAAAAAGCTTGATTTCCTATTCTCTTTAATGTTTTAGGAAATATTATAGAAATCAAAAGTTTTCTTTCGTCACTAAAGATACCAGATGGAAATTCTTCCAAATCGGCATTTTCTAAATCCAATATAGTAAGTTGGGATAGGCCTTTAATAGCAGCGATATCATTACTATTTAATGGACCTGTTATTTTTAATGCAGTAATAGCATTCTTGTCATAACTATCTAACCAAATACCTAACGTTCCAGCTTCCAATACATTTATTGCATTCTCTGTAAAAGAGGGTTTTAATGAAATCGCTGCCATTATAGTGACTTCGGCATTAGATACCCTCACTATTACTTGGTTTACTGCAGGAATACTTGTCGTAATCGTAATTGTGCCAGAAGTGTCATCTATAATATCAGTGTGCAATGAATAACGATTATCATCGTTCAGCATATCCACTTTAACCACATTCATATTCCCTTCACTCTTAATTGTGTAATGAACTGTTTTCGTCTCATTTGCATCAAATTTCAGTTCATCACCTTCAGCAAAAGTTATAGATAGTTTCTGATATTTCTGAATGGTTATTACAGTCCCATCTTTCAAAGTAAAATAAGCATATTTGCTATCTTGAGCAACTTTCTTAAAAATACTTTCCCCACTATCCAAAATAGCCTTATCTAACTTTGTCCACTGCGAATCATTTCCATAAGATACCCACCAATAGCCATTTTCTATTTTCAATTGCGGAGTAATGCCTGGACTTCCCTGTCCACCTTGTTCTCCGTCAGTGCCATCTTTCCCCTCCGCTTTAATCATTTTACCGCTATTGTCTCGTAACCAGTCTCCATTTAACGTCCAATAATATGTACCATCAGTATGTCGTTTCACACCGATAATCGGAGTAGCGCCATCATCACCCTTATCACCTTGTTCACCTTTGGCACCATGATAAATAGTAATAGGATCACCTTTAGCAAATGAAATCGTATAACCTATCGTCTTATCTCCCTGCTTCACAGGAATAACAGCAGTAACACTATTATTATTTTGCAAAGCACTTACCAATACTTGCAGAGAACCAATATTTCCATTCATCTGCTTACACATCTCTTCCAAAGCAACAACCCTTTCATCCAATTGATGAATGCTGTCCCATAAATCATCCGTATCCGTCTTACAACTATAGAACGTTAAGTCCAGCATTGCTAACACGAACAAAAAGAATATTTTCCTCATAATAAATTGAGTTAAGTTGTTTAATACTATCTTATTTGTTAAAATCTATATTCATAGATACTCTCAAATTCTCTCCAACCATCTTTATTTTTATAACTTTTAGCACAGTTTAGAGGAACATATAATTGAGAGGTGTTTTGAAAACATCCTGCAGTAATCACCGGAGGATTAGATGCCCCACAGTACACCGGAGATAAATCATAGCACCGGCCAAATGCGCTTTCCCCAATCAAAGTAATGCTTGGAGGTAACGTCAAACTACTTGTTAAACCAGAACAAGCGTCAAATGCATATCTTTCAATTGTCGTAACATTGGATGGTAATACTAAACTTGTAAAACGCATACAATTCGCAAATGCAGACTCTTCAATCACGGTAACATTTGATGGGATAACCAAATCACCGACAAACCCAGTACAAGAATTAAAAGCATAGCGACCAATTGTGGTAATACTTGACGGTAATATCAGATTACCGGTAAAATAACAAACTTCAAATGCCCTTTCTCCAATCGTAGTAAGATTTGGTGGCAATGTTAAACTACCTGTAAAACCAGAACAACCAGAAAATGCCCCTTCTCCAATCGTAGTAAGATTTGATGGTAATGTTAAACTGCCTGTAAAACCAGAACAACCATAAAATGAAGCATCTTCAATTGTAGTAAGATTTGATGGTAATATTAGATTGCCTGTAAAGCCAAAACAACCATAAAAGGCAAAGCCTCCAATCGAAGTTACATTTGACGGGATTACTAAATCACCTGTAAAACTGCTACAACCACTAAATGCGTAGAATTCAATTGAAATTACACTTGACGGCAACATTAAATTGCCAGTAAAGCCATTACATCCCTGAAATGCACCACTTCCGATGACAGTAACACTTGGTGGCAACGTTAACTTCGTAAAACCAAGACAATTTTCAAATGCACCGGAACTAATATGAGTTATGTTCGGTGGTAAAACTAAATCTCCCGTAAGGCTCCGACAATTCTTAAATGCCTCATCTCCAATATCGGTAATAGTCGATGGTAACATTAAATTACCTTTTAACCCACAGCAATCCATAAATGCGCGTTCCCCTATTTTCTTTAATGTTTTTGGAAATATAACAGACTGTAACGTCCTGTTTTCGTAAAAAGCTTCCTTAGGCAACTCTGTCAAGTCTGTCTCTTCTAAATCTAAAATAGCAAGAAATTGAGGTATTGTTTTAAATACAAAAATATCACTACTATTCAATGAACCAGTAACTTTTAATGCCGTAATGGAATAATCATCCCAAGATTTTACTAATTCCCGTAAAGTTCCGGCTTTCACCACATTAACTGTTTTAAACAATCGTTTGATTGAAATTGCCGTCATTATAGTAACTTCTCCATCGGACACACTTACTATTACTTGGTTTGTGGTGGGTATATTTGACGTGATTGTTATCGTTCCGGAAGTCGAATTCGTAACATTAGTATACAACGAATAACCATTGTCATCATTTAACATTTCCGCCTTAATCACATTCTTATCCTCATCACTCTTAATCGTATAATGTATTACTTTGGTCTCATTTATATCAAATATCAGTTCACTACCTTCCGCAAAGGTTATTGATAATTTTTGATATTTCTGAATGGTTATAACCGTTCCATCTTTAAGAGTGAAATAAACATATCTATCATCTTGTGTTACTTCCTCAAATACAGTCGCTTCATTATCAACGATGGCTTTGTCTAGTTTTATCCATTGCGAATCTTCTCCATAAGACACCCACCAATAACCATCTTCTATCTTAAGCTGTGGTGTGACACCGGTCTTTCCTTCTTCACCAGGCTTTCCATCTTTCCCCTCCGCTTTAATCATATTGCCTGCATTGTCTCTTAACCAAGACTCTCCTAGTGTCCAATAATATAGACCATCGGTATATTGTTTTATACCAATAACAGGAGTTGCACCATCATTTCCCTTATTCCCTTGCTCCCCCTTTTCACCATGACGAATAATAATGGGATCCCCCTTAACAAAAGAAATTGTATAACCTATAATTTTTTCATCTTGCATTACAGGAATAACGGACGTGATACTGTTGTTATCTTGTAATGCGGCAGCAAGTGTTTGTAAAGAATTGATGTCGCTATTCATTTGTTTACACAATTCTTCTAATGAAGAAATTTTACCATCCAATTCGTAAACACTATCCCACAAATCATCAGTGTCAGTCTTGCAACTGTGGAGAAAGAAACCGAAAGCTGCAATCATTAAGAAAAAGAAAGCTGTCTTTTTCACCATAATTATTAGAGTTTTTGTCGCCACTTCGGCTCCTGTGCAGTGGTTGGTCCATAAAAAAAGTGTGGAGTCGTTAGTTTATCTGTCTAGAGGTTCTGGTAAACCTAATACGTAAATAAACAATACCCCACACCCGTATATCATATGCAAAGAAATTACACATAATAATACAAGTGATGAGTGTCATTGCCATCCTTACGTATTTTTGAAATTTACCAGATTTCTAGACAAGGATAAATGCTAAACACTTTCATCAATAAATATGTAACGTTGTATACGCAAACACTATTGCTGCAACGCCACAAAGATAGAAAATATTTCGCATAAACAACACTCTTGGGGTATTGAGACTGCAAAATTGGGGCAAAATAAGATGAAAATCAATATTGAAGATTAATTATCTTCATCGTATCTTAGGGATAATAGTTCGTTTTAGCAACAAGTATATAGCGGACTATCTGTAAGTTTTTTCTAACATTATGGATTAATTAATTTTACCGCTACAACTCCAACAGCAGCAACATAAACTATAAAAAGAAAGCGTGGAACTGCAATATCTGATATTCGAGAAGTCGAATAAAGACGAAAATGAAAAAAATAGCTAAACAAGTGCAAATATAACATCTAATATTCAATACTTTATGTGGTATCAGATTCGGGAATGACTTTTTAATTTGTCTTAATTCGTTGCAAGTTTCCTCGGGATATATGGGAACATATTCGGGAATTTATTTACCTTTGTCATGTAATCAAAAAAGGCATAGCAAATGAAAATTTCCGTCTATCTGAAAAAATGTTCCGCGACCACTTCAAACATCTGCTTCCGGGTACGGGAGAAGAACGTGGACATCAAAGTGGTTTCCCCCATCGCGGTCCATGACAAGTATTGGGATACCGATACTTTATGTTACAGGCGAACGACTGCCGTGACGGCCATTGAGCAGAAACGGGTGCCCGAACAGATCGCCGCCATCATCGAGAGAGCGGAAAAGACCTTCTCGGAGAAGGCTGACGGCAAGTGGATGAAACAGGTCATCGAGGATGTCCTGCATCCCGCGCGGGCTTTCGAGCGTGATCACCCGAACCTGCTCCACCGCATCCACGAGTACCTGGAAAAATATGACGGTGCGGAAAGGACCAAGGAGCACATCGTCCGCTTCGAGCGAACGATGACCAGGTATCACGAGTACCGGCGTGAATTATTGGGCGATACTGACTTCACGCTCTTCGTTGAAACTGTCACCCTGGGGCAGATGAACGACTTCAGGGAGTACGTCGCCAACGAGTATCTGCTCCGCCAGGAGTATCCTGACTTTTATACTCCCCGTATGCTCATCAACCACAAGCCCAAGCCTCTATCCAACACGACCGTCATCAATACCATGAACCTTTTCTGCACGTTCCTGCACTGGTGCAAGAGAATGAAGTATTCCGACAACGAAGTCTATGCTGTCTATGGATGCAAGGAGCCGACCTACGGCGACCCGTTCTACCTCACATCGGAAGAGAGGAATGTCCTGTACGACGCGGACCTGAGCGACTGCCCGAAACTGGCTGTCATCCGGGACATATTTGTATTCCACTGTTATGTCGGTTGCCGTGTCGGTGATCTCTACAGGATGACCAAGGAGAACATCAAGGACGGTTTTCTGGAGTATATGCCTCAAAAGACAAAGAAGTGCCAGGCGAAAACCGTCAGGGTCCCATTGCATGAAAAGGCGGTCAGAATACTGGAACGCTATAGCGGGAATACCGGCAAGCTGCTTCCCTTCAAGCCCATCAACACTTACAATCTGGGTATACGGGAACTGCTGAAACATTGTGGCATTGACCGCGTGGTAACCATTCTTGACACGCACGGCTACAATACCGTGCAGAAACCCTTGTACGAGGTGGCCAGCAGCCACACGGCACGCAAGACTTTTGTAGGCAACCTGTACCGGCAGGTTCCGGACCCCAACCTGATAGCCTCCATGTCAGGCCACGTGGAAGGCAGCAGGGCCTTCCGGCGTTACCGGACGATAGATGATGACATGAAACGAAAACTTGTGGAAATGATAAACTGAGGAGGATATATACATGAAAGTAACAGCATTTATCAGAAAAACATCGGCGAAAAACAACGTGACGGATCTTGCCCGGGTCTATTTCCGTGTCCGGGATATCGGTGGTGTGGACATAAAGGCCGCGAGCGAGCTGTCCATCAACCCGAACCATTGGAGTCCGGAGAGACAAGGCTACAAACCACGTGTGGCTCTTGTCTCGGAAGAGAAGAAGAACGCTTTCGACAGGGATATCCAGCAAATTACCCACCTGATTACCAGGGAATACAGCCGTGGAGTTGACGGAAACTGGCTCAAGGGACTGATAGAAGAATACCATCACCCCAACATCAATGCAAGGGGCGGCAACAAGGCAGAGGAATACCTGTTGTCATACCAGATACAAAAATATGTTGACGAGACCCCACTCGCGTTCGAGAGCCGGAAACATCATCTTGACAATCTCAACAAGGTACTCCGTTACGAGCGTTTCCGCCATGAGGTCATGCACCAGAGGGGCTTCCATCTTTGCATTGACTCCATCACGGCAGATGACATAAGGGATTTCAAATTCTGGCTGCAGGAGGAGCACAAATACGTTGACATGTATCCCGTGTTTTACCAGAACGAGGTCCGCCGTAATGTCGAGCAGGTACGTTCCGAGAACAGCATGTCGGGAAGCCTGTACCGCATACGCACCGTCATCAAATGGTGCATCAAGCGTGGCCTTACACGAAATAATCCTTTCGACCAGTACCAGATCGCGCAGCCCATGTACGGAGACCCGTTCTACCTGACGCTTGAAGAACGGGATAAGGTGTACTATGCCGACTTAAGCGGCATGGGGGCCAGCTATCCGGTCTATCGTGACATCTTCATGTTCCAGTGCCTGATCGGCTGCCGTGTCAGTGACCTGAACAGGCTGACCAAGGCGAATATCGTGGACGGTTGCGTGGAGTACATCCCCCAGAAAACCAAGCTGGAGCACGCGGGCACGGTACGGGTCCCTCTTAACCAAAAGGCCTTGGATATACTGGAAAGGTACAAGGACCTGGAAGAAGCGCTGCTCCCGAGATTCTCGCATTTCGGCTACAACAAGAAAATAAAGGAGATTCTCAAATACGTGGGAATCGACCGTATGGTCAGGGTGCTCGACCCGAAGACGCGCGAGGATGTGGCAAGACCATTGTACGAGGTGGCCACCACCCACACGGCGAGGAAGACTTTCATCGGGAACCTGTACAAGCAGGTCAAGGACCCGAACCTGATTGCCTCCATGTCCGGGCACTCTGAGGGTAGCCGTGCCTTTGCCCGGTACCGCAAGATAGACGATGAAATGAAGAAGAAACTGGTAAACCTTCTGGATTGACCGTTTCTTTTTCCACCTATCCTTTTATATCCACCGATAATGCAATATGAATATGGACGAGCAGAAGTTGACATACGAACAATTCAAGGAGGATATTCTCCAGTGGAAGAACACGCACCGTGAAGAATACAACCGCTTCTCGCGCCTGATGACAAACGGTGACGAGAGGCAGTATCTTGCCATCTGCAAAGCCATATTCAGGCAACTCCCCGGCATCAGGCGGGAATGGGAATTGTCCTGGAACGATGACAGCACGGATGGCCTTGCAAATATAAACATGCAGTTCGCGGAGAACGCGGTACCCGGGCAGGTCGTGGAGCTGTATAGGAAACAGAGGGAGGAAAACAATCCTCTGCCCGACAACATTCCACCGGTCACATTCTGGGGCAGGATAAAGTCCTTTTTTAGCGGCAAATCTTCCAAGCCGGGTGTCACCCTTTCGGCACCGCTCGTGTTGAGCTGGCTGTATTACGGAAAGAGCTTCGAGGCGATGGTTTCCATGATAGAGAAACAGATGAAGAACCCGAAAGCTGACAATGCTGACAGGCTGGGCTGTTCCCTTGTCGTCAAGCAGATAATAAACGTATCCATCAGGAACGGTTTCCGAGCCCGGGCAGACTGGGACAGGTATTTTGCCATGAACAGCGCCATTGAAAAAGGCAATGTCGGCGAATGGGCCTTGCAGGCCATCACGGCTGACATGGAAACCGATGAAGAAAGCAGGGATACGATTACAACCCGGACAGAAGACAGCGTCAGGGGACCTGTTGTACAACGCGTGGCCGGAAAGAAAAAAATCCAGGAACGGCCACTTGCAGATTATCTTGATCACGAGAACAAGGAAATTGTATTACAACATATCCGCGACTTTATTTCCGTCAATACAAGTGCCATTCATCAGGCATTACCGTTCTATGTATTGAAGGAGCTCGGTCTGGTTGCCGGTATGCACACAGCCAGGGAGTACAGCGTGGGGCTGACATTGCAGTTCCCGGATTTGCCGTCATTGAAAAGCGAGAGCGCCATACGGCAGTCGGTCGGGTTCCTGAGAACGGCAAAACACGTTATCAAGGACGGCAAAGACCAGATGGCACCCCTTATAGAAAGTGACGAGAACCGGGAACTGTTCCAGAAATTGGCACAGGCTATCAGTAATATCCCAGGTACAGGCACGATGGCCATTGCAGAGAAATAAGGCTAATTATAACCTTTTCACGTTGTCACACGGACTTATATTGTCATGACAATTTAAGACAAATCATTATATATCAACCACTTTCAATTTACACATACATTTGCACCGTCAATCCTTTCCCGAGGGCTGGCGGTGCTTCTCTTTTATAAGCCATCGGAAGCGGGGCGCCAGGGAACTTTTGAAGATGGTCATCACAAACTTCAAAATTGATATTTATGATTACCATAGAGAGTCTGGTCGAGCAGGGAGCGAACGTGAAACTGGAAGTCACTCCCGCTGACCTTAAAATGTTCGCTGAATCCATCGTGCAGCGTACCATCATGGCGCAACAGGAAGAACAGAGAGCTGCGATACTGCGTGAAGCGGAGGAGACTTATCTCAATACAAAACAGGTCCGTGAGTTGCTGAACGTGTGCGAGGGCACGCTCAACCTGTGGGCGAAACGAGGCTATCTCGTACCGGTCAAGGTCGGTAACAAGAACATGTATGCCAAATCTGATGTACGCCGGGTACAGACAGGCAACAAGTCCGAGAGTGTAACATCCTATTGCAAGAGAAAAAATGTGTGATATGGCAACCGGCAGGCTAGAACTGTGTAACAGAATCCGCATGGAGGCGGAGGATATTGAAAGAACGGGATTCCCGCTGGAGGTCCTGCCCCAGGCCGTGCAGTCTGTCATACTCGATATGGCCACATACGAGAACTACAAGATCGAGTTCATCGCGACGGCCATGTTGTCGGCTGTATCTGCGGCCTTGGGAGGCGCATACCGTATCCGCATCAAAGGAGACTGGCAGAGCAGCGGAGCGTTTTACATCATCCTGGTAGGCAGGCCCGGACTGGGCAAGACCCCACCGCTGGAGGCCGCATATCGCCCGATCCGGAAACGTGACTATGCCCTTTTCAAGGTGTACGAGGCAGAAATGGAGGCATGGAAAGCCGCGGGAGAAAGCGGGAAGAAACCTGTCCTGAAACGCACTGTAGTCTCTGATTTCACTCCCGAGTCGCTTTTACTGACCCACCACAATAACCCGAGAAGCGTGGTCATTCTGGTGGACGAGATCATGGGCATGTTCAATTCCGCCAACCGTTACACGAACGGGCAGCTCATAGAACAGCTTCTGACCGCATGGAGTGGCGGGGCTTTGGATGTTACCAGGGTAAACTCCCCTGTTCCTGTACACATCGAGCATCCATGCATAAACATCATCGGAACCACGCAGACCAAGCGTGTACATGAACTTCTGAAAAAAGGTTTCGAGGAAAACGGGCTGCTTGACCGTATCCTGTTTGTGATGCCCAAATCCCCCAAGCTTTCCTCCTGGAAAAACCGGGATGAAGATGGGGAAAGGACATCCATCGCTGCAGTCCGTTGGGAGAACATTTTGAACAAGGTCCTTGCGTTGGACTATGACACCGAAGCGGAAGAAAAAACACCCCACGTGCTGTCCATGGACAGGGAGGCCAGGGAATACTTCTTCTCCTGGTGGAACAGGAAGGTGGAGCGTATCAACCGGATAGAGGATGATGGCGAGGTGGACAGCCGGGAAATGAAACATCCGGCTCATGTAGCCCGTCTGGCATTGATAATTCAGGTTTTGCGCCACGCGTCCGGTGAAAGTCACCTGCAGTTTATAGATGTATCATCGGTGAAAGCCGCCATACGGCTGAACGACTATTTTGAGGAATCATACACGCGTATCCGTTCTTTCGTGGCGAATGACGCCTGTGAAGACCCTCCCAAAGTGCTGCTGTCCATGTTGCCTGATACCTTTGATACAAAAACAGCAATAACCGTTGGAAAGGAACGACAGTGCGTCAGCGAGCGGACTGTCATGAACTACCTGAAGGAGTTATGTCGCAGCAGGCTTCTCCGGAAATCAAAAGCCGGACATTACGAGAAAATCATGTATGATAAAATTAAAAAATCCAATGAAAGCAATGATGAATCATCCCCACGAAACTGCAACGGATGATCCCTTGTTGCAGCCTGCAGTCTTTGCAGTTTTGCAGTTTCTGAGGACTGAAAAGGGGAAATTCCTGCAGGACTGCAAGAACTGCAAACTGCAAATGGTGGTATTCATTTGCAGAAACACGTAATTGACAACATTATGAACGAATATAGATTCCATCTTCAAAAATACAAACCGGGCAGCAAGACCGTCTGTCCGGGATGCGGAAGGAAGTCCTGCTTTACCCGTTATATCGACGAGGCGGGAGAGATTTCTTTCCCGGGATACGTGGGTAAATGCGACCACATCAACAGTTGTGGTTATCACTATTCCCCGAAAGAATACTTCCGGGACAATCCGTCAGCAAGGGAAACATCGGCTGGCCATAAAATGAACGGCAGTGCATTTACGGCAGTAAGGTATGCTACCAAACAACTGCCAACAGAACAAGAGCCGGAGATTTCTTATCTTCCCTATGATTGGGTGGAGCAATCCATGCACGGGTACGACATCAACCCTTTGTACCGATACTTCTCCAAAGTGGCGGGAAAGGAGGAAGCCGGCAGGTTGTTCCATGTTTACAAAGTCGGCACGTCAAGGATGTGGAACGGTTCGACCGTGTTCTGGCAGATAGATGTCAGGGGTAACGTGCGTGCAGGCAAGATTATGGGCTACGATGCCGTAACCGGGCACCGGATTAAAGAACCTTTCAATCAAGTCAACTGGGTCCATTCTGTAAGAAAAGTGCCGGATTTCCACATGAAGCAGTGCCTGTTCGGTGAGCATCTGCTTTCGGACACTTCCGCTGCCATGTCAGCCAAGCCTGTAGCCATTGTCGAAAGCGAGAAGACGGCACTGGTTGCCGCCATGTTCATCCCTGATTTTGTATGGCTTGCCACCGGGGGAATGCACGGCTGTTTCAACAGCGAGGCCATGCAGGTATTGAAAGAACGTGAAGTGATCCTTTTCCCCGACCTCAAGGCAACCGACGAATGGCGGCAACGGCTGCCGATGCTGGAGACTATCTGCAGGCGTGTCACCTGTTCCGACCTGCTGGAGAAGATGGCGACCGATGAACAGCGTAGTCGGGGACTGGACATCGCCGACTTTCTGCTGATGGAGGATACGCCACAGATGATTCTCGCGAGGATGATACAACGCAATCCAGCGTTGCAGACCTTCATCGACACCTTCGGACTCGAACTGGTGGATGCAGAAAAAACGGAATGAAAGAGGAGCAATGGACAGCTTGCTGTCCCGTGAAAATGGGGTTGTAAAATCCCGTAGCTTATTAGGGCATTTTCACCGTCTCCGCTTCGCGTCCGGCAGTCAAAAAGCCCATAAGCCGGAGCACTCCTCAGGCTCCCGGGTATGCCTCCGGCAGTCTGACGGGATTTTACAACAAGAATAACAATAAAATAACGGACAGATATGAGTAATACACAATACGCTGTCTGCCACCTGCAGCGTGGCAGCGGCAATGACAGTGGAATGTCATACCATATAGAAAGAAAGGATGCCAAGGGAAAGATTTATGTGCCGGTTAATGCCGATGCGGACCGGACACATCTCAACCGTGAGTTGGTCAGATTTCCCGATGGCGTGTCCAATCGCACCGAGGCGATACAGCACCGTATCGAGACTGCCGGGCTGCGCCGCAAAGTCAGCAAGAACCAGACAAAGGCAATACGTGTAATGCTGACCGGAACGCATGAGCAGATGATGGAAATTACCAATGACGGCAAACTGGACAGTTGGATCGATGCCAATCTCAAATGGCTAAAGGAAACCTTTGGTGATGACAACCTTGTGTCCTGCGTGCTGCATATGGACGAGAAGACCCCACACCTGCACGCCACAGTCGTACCCATTGTAACCGGTGAGCGTATCCGCAGGAAGCGGGAAGGCGAAAAGAAATATGAAACGAAGTCCGGACCCCGCCTGTCGGCAGACGATGTGATGCGTCGTACCAAATTACATGAATACCAGAACAGCTACGCCAAGGCCATGAAACCGTTCGGGTTGCAGCGTGGGATTGTCGGATCTACCGCCAAGCATCAGGCGAACTCGGAATATTACAGGCAGCAGGTAATCCAGTATGAAGAGGATATAGCCAAGTTACAGGCCGATGAGGAGAAGGCGCAAGAAGGCAGGAACACCATCCTCGCGTGGTTCGGCAAGGGGGACCTTTCCAAGGCGAAAAAGGAACTGGCAGACAAGGACAGGCTGATTGCCGAACTCAATAAACAGATTGAGGAACTACAGGCAGAAAAGGTACGGTTGCAGGAACAACATAAATCAGAAATCGGAAAACTGCGAAACGGCTATCAAAAAGAAATAGACAAGGCCATTCATCAGGCGGAAGCGGCAGAACGGCAGTTCAAGGAGAAGGATGCAATCATAGATAGACAGAGGAAGCAGATAAGTTTGCTTGACCGCAAGGCCAATCCCCAACGTTACAGCCTCTCGTCCGGTGCCGAGCTTGTACGTGTCAATGTCTCAAACTATCGGAATCCGTCGCTTCACATCTGGACACGGGTCGGTGATGAGCTTTTTGCGAACATCAAATTCCAGATAGACTATGATGTGGCCCAAAGACATTTCAACGGCCAGATCACAGATGAGGAATTTGTCAATACCGTATTCGAGCCACAGGAGCAGGTAAATGGAAAGCAGGCAGAACTATTGGGTGCAGCTTTTATCCTTGCCGCCGGAGGACCGGCAGAGGTTCATGTTGGTACTGGATCTGGTGGCTCATCGTCTGACCTTCCGTGGAATGATAACGTAGCAAAGAAGCATACTTCGGTAAAACGAAGATAGTTGATTGATAGTAAATATATTTATTGCAAATTCATATCTATACATACAAGTGTTTGCTATATTTTTTGTACCTTTGTAGTCGAAAACTGACAATTCTTAAACGAAAAAGTCAACACAGGAACAAAGATCATTTAGTTTACAAAAATAGTATTGATATTTTGTAATGGGAGGACTTTTAACATTCAGAGTCGGAAACTTTGACACAACAGCAGAACGTGAGCAGTTTCGGTTTCTCTGTGAGCAACTCAAAGCTCACTATGAGGATTCGAATGAATTCTGTGTGTTCGTAGGCAACTATAATATTAGATGTGAATTAGATGCGTTGTTTATCAAGAAGGATGCTATCATCTCAATCGAATTTAAGAATTATGGTGGCAAAGTTGTTGCCAATGAAAACGGAGAATGGACTTGCGATGGAAAAACCATCAAGGGAGGCTCAAGAAAAACAGCCCTCCAACAAGCACGAATAAACCATTCGACAGTTAAGAAAGAACTTAAAGTCTTGGGGGTTGAAAAGAATCAAATCAAGGATGTCCCCCATCTTATTATATTTCATCAACCCATTGAATTGGAAAACAATTTAAGTGCCACCAACAGGTCTTGGCTTCACATTACTGATAGCGAACATTTCATTGAAAAGTTGGATGACATCACTTGTCCTCACACCGACCTTGACCCACTCGGAATCGTTAAACTTGCGGAAACTCTCAACCTAAATCCCTTCTATCTGACGGAATTCAGCAATGCTACTTATGATAAACCAGCAGAGCCAATTGAGAAAATAGAGTTGTTCGAAGATATAAAGAAGTACGAGCCCCACACTGAAGAGAAAAAACAAAAGAAAAAAGAGGTAATATTAAACTTTGATTCTTTTATTGCCGAGGACGAAAATAGTATTGCACTTTCGAATTTTGTGAAAAGGATAGTAAAATTATCGCTCAAGCTTGACAATTTTACAGTCAAGGTGCTTGACTGCACAAGGGCATCTTCATCTTTTGCAGCACACGGAATAAGGTTAACTCAAGAATATGTTGTTACAATAAATGCAGATGGCATCGGTGAACATTGTGCAAAACTCGCAAAGTTCACTAATCATGCTGTTAAAGCCATTTCATCTTCTACAATCTTTTGGGAAGAAGGCGAGAGAATTGCAACCGAAAGTGACAATTCATCTGGCGTTGTCGAAGAACATCAATCAAAAGAACTGTCAAATACTAATTCGAACGTTTGTTTCCGAAAGTCAAAGACGATTCTGCCACATTGGCTTGACAAAAAGATTTTCAATGACCATCAAGCTATTTATGCTCCAGAGCATGAGCGTTATGAGTATAATCTTGATCTCAACGAAGAAGAACTTAAAGTCTATCTTGGTACTTACTTTCCTCGTAGTTATGCAGAAATGTTTTGTATTGCTGATAATCTTTTGCAGAATAAATGCCTGAAGAAAACGTTGGAACAAGATGAGATTAGTGTATTGGATTACGGTTGCGGTACGGGTGGGGAAATTCTTGGCTTGATTACAGCAATTGGAAGACATTTACCTCATACAAAGATAAGTATCACAGCAATAGATGGCAATGATGGTGCTTTAGCCATACTCAAGGATTTAGTAGAGTGTAACCCTAATAAAAATATACAAGTCGAACTAAGTGTATTTAGCCAGACGTTAGGCACTATTGAAGACGTGGAAAAACTTGCATTCGGAAAGAACGATTATCATTTTATCCTCTGTGACAAGATGGTTTGTGAGTTAATTTCTAAAGAAGTCCTACCAACAAATGCATACGCAATAATGGCAAAGAAACTTACGGCTTTTCTTCATGAAAACGGTTTGCTTATAATGCTTGATGTAACAACTAAAGACGAACATTCAGGATACTTCTATCCTCAATTGATGAATAATGCAATAAATGACTATGTTCGTAAAAGCAGAACCATTGAGACGCTTTTACCGTTGTCGTGTGCTTGTCATGATGAATGTAGAGACTTTTGCTTTATGCAGCAAACATTCAGCGTAAGTCATTCTCACAAATCAAATGACGAAAGTAGGGTGTGTTATCGAGTGCTGTGTAAGAAACCGCTTAAGACAGCTATCATGCAAGGAATGGAAACAGCAAACCTTATCCACGTCATACACCCCACCAAATACATGCAAAATGATGATTTGGCAATTTGCAGCCATTCAAAAGACAATGAAATAACAATTGATAGTTTCAACATAAATCTATAAATCTAATTATGGCTAAGAGAAGTTTTTACGTTAAAGATTCCGAACTTGATGATTACCAGGTAAAGGTGATTAACAAGAAAACAGATAACTCCTACATTGTTAAGGGTTGTGCAGGTAGTGGAAAGTCCATTCTTGCCTTGTGGAAGGCAAAGCAGATACAAGATGAGCATAAGGGTACCTATCTTTACATTGTGTTCACTAAAGCACTAATGCAATATATGGCTGATGGCATTTCACAGGTAGGTATTCCACAACAAAATGTTGATTATCATTGGCATTGGCAGAATAGAGCTGGATGTCCAAGTGCTGATTATATTATTGTGGATGAAGCACAAGATTTTTCCAAAGAGGATATAGAACTATTCCGTTCTAAGGCAAAAAAAGCATTATTGTTGTATGGTGACTCGGCTCAACAACTTTATACTTTTATTAAAGATAAGCAAACTGTTTCAATGGAGGATATACAGTATTTTACTAAGTTCCCTGTCGAACAGCTTGTGTTCAATCATCGATTACCCAAAAAGATAGCCCGTCTTGCACAGTATCTAAATTCCGAAAGTGACGAACTTGAAGAGCGTTGTACTGAAGAGGGTGTTGAAAAACCAAAGATTATCAAGTACAATAACATTACTGAACAGTATGATGCCATCATTTCGCTTATTCAAAACAAAAACATGGAGGATGTCGGCATCCTATTTAGACACAATGATGAAGTAGAGCGTGCATATGAATATTTCAAGAATCATGGTGTAAACGTTGAAGCTAAGTATGGGCAGTTTATGGATCTAGATTTTTCTTCAGACAATCCAAAGATGATGACCTACCATAGTTCTAAAGGACTTCAATTTGAACATGTTTTCATTCCTGAATGTACTGTTGAAGACGATGCAAACCGAAATCCACTATATGTGGCCGTGACAAGAACCTATCGAGCTTTGTATATAATGCACTCAGGCAATCTTTCCAGTCTTTTTGATGATGTACCTACTTCGCTTTATGATACGAGTCTTACGAGTGGCCCCAAATTAACACTATGAGGTTTGTCAACTCCTAAAAAACGAGGATAATTATGAAATTATACATACCGACCTGTACTCTGAATTTCAATAACATATTGTCTTCAGAGTCAATTTCGCCCTTAGGATTTTACGCAAGACGCGGCTTTGGTAACAAACGCTTCTATCCTGTCTGCGCGAACGACAAAGAACAAGTAATAATATTGTACAGTAAATATCCAAGGTTCGAGATTGAAGAAAATGACCTTGAGAACTATCCTATGGTTATTGAGATAGAAACTGATGACTATAAAGATGGATTCTTTGAGAAGGCTAAGGAACATGACGGAGTAGAGACCTATCTCTGCTATCATACCATCAACCTTAACCCTTTTCATTGTCGTATCTATTTTAATAGTTATCAGGAGCGTCAGGGTGTATTGTCAAAGGCAGAACAAAGCCTAGAGAATAAGTTCTATAAACTTTATGCTCCTAACATAGATGTTAAACCCAAAGAGAAAAAAACATTTTTTGGCGTTGCCAAAGATTTATTTACTCAATCTGACAAAGATGATTTCTTATGGAATCTTTCATATGTAAATTTCAAGATCAAGAATGAACCTATAGATGTTAGTAGAGACGTTCTGCTAGACAGAATTAAAGGTTTCATTTATTGTTATCTAATAGGTGCTAATAGCTCGGTCAGCAACGAGGTTGGCAAATTGAAAGCTTTGTCAAGAAAACTTCGTAACACGCTTTCTGCTGTTGTAAATTCTCCTGATAAAAGACCCACTCAGGCACAAGACGATGCTATCTTGAATGGAATCAGAGAGTTTAATGAAATCTATTCTTCAATAGATGAAGATACCATTTGGAACAAAAATTTATTAGAGTTAAAATTGTCTGACAATCCGCAAGGTCTTTCTACAAAAGATGCCAAGAATCTTTTGCACTACTGGGGTGTTTATGACGCATTCTGTAACAAACTTCCTCTTCGTAGAGTCTATGATGCAAACGAATTGTGGAGTTGTTTAGAGTATGTTTCCCCAGAAACGTTTTCTCGTGTCATAGACAATATGAATAGCGCCATTCGTAAATTGGAAGCAAAAGATAATGCTCAACGTGAAAAGTATGCCATTGAGGAATTGCTGAATGTTGATGATAATCTGTCTTTGCATATTTTGGACACATCTTACCAAAGTTCTTTCTATAAGAACCTTATTTGCTCCCAGTTTATGGCAGAGTACAAATCTGTAATGGAAGAAAATGGCGTAGAAGAACCTTTGGCACAGGCATATAATGGAGGTATGATTCTAAGGAACATGCTTGGAGATAAATGGGACTCAAATCCTGCATCTGCTTATGTTGGAGCATTACTTAATCATTTCCAGGAGAACTCCGCCTTTGACTTATTCGCTATTGAAAATGATGTACTTTCATCGTTTGCTGCATTCTGTCAGAAAGGCGATAACATTGATCGTTTGGTAGAGTACCTTGTACAAGTAGGATTCTGTAATTATAAGTTAGCTTATGGCATCTATGGTGCCACAAGAGGTTTTACGTCTCTGCCAAAGACATTTACGTCTGTATTGATAAATGGCAATAAGGATTATTATCAATCATTTGCAAGTAATGTTTGGCGAATGCTTAATGGAATAGAAATAAAGGATGCTGTCTTACCCAAAGCGAGCAATAATACTTCAGTTATTGTAGAAAGTCAGTTGGGATCTAAGATTATTGAGAATCAAAATAATGTAGAGTCAAAAGTTGTAAAACAGCAGAAAGTTGTTGAGGCGGTAAATAAGGCTGTTAAACTTGAAAATATAGTTCAAAGTCCTAAAGCTTTTATGTATATTTTTAGTAGTTTCTCACGTATTACTACAACTAAAGCGTACAAAGCTCTTGATGCTGTTAATTTTGCAGGAGATGAGGGTTCTTATACACCAGAACAATTCCGTAGTAAAATTTATTCGATTGTAGGTAAAGAAGGTTTAAAGACCCAAAAAGAAAATATTGATAAAGCTATAGAACTTGAGAGTAAAAGGCAAGATCCAGAAGCGTTCTTGAGCATCCTTGACAACTTCTTGAAACCAACTGATGCTGCGTATAAGAAGATTGAGAAACTGATTTCAAGTATTAAAAGTTTAAATACGACTTCGTATCCACAACCACAAGGAAATAATGTTATTTCGCAGGATGGTGTTGAAAAGCGAAACCTGAAACCAATACATCCAACATCATCTAAATTTGTAGAGGATGCAAATGTTAACTATTTTATCCTTTCAAGAAACTACCTACCTATAAAAATGCGAGAAACGCTTTCCAGAAAGGTAATAACATTTCAAAAAGGTTATGCTCCTGGTGGTAAATACTATTCTAATCCATTGGATAACCCTATAGATAATAGATCAACCATTGATCATTTTAAGCATTGGTGTTTTTATGATAAAGGTGGTTATCCTCCTATCGTAGAGGGAACTTATGAGAATAAACAGTACTTTGAGCAGTTAATGCAAGATTTATTTAATCGTTATGCCAACAGGTAAAATTATTATCACGAACGATACAGGTGAACAAGTAGAAGCTACAGCTCCTGTCATTGTCTCTGCAAGTCGTTCAACCGATATTCCTGCTTTTTATGCCAAGTGGTTCTTCAACCGCTTGGCTAAAGGGTATTGTGCATGGTATAACCCCTTCAACCAGCAGAAAATGTATATTTCTTTCAAAAACTGCAAGGTTGTGATTTTCTGGACAAAGAACCCAAAGCCGATCCTCCCATACCTTCATGAGCTTGACGAAAGAGGAATACACTACTACTTTCAGGTTACACTCAACGATTATGTAAAAGAAGGTTTTGAACCTAATGTTTCGTCTGTCGAAAACAGAGTTGAGACATTCAAGAAACTTTCTGATATGATTGGTAAGGAGAAAGTAATCTGGCGTTTTGATCCTTTAATAATTACGCCAAACATCGCTCCTCGTGACCTCTTGACGCGCATTTGGCACATTGGAAATAAACTGAAAGGTTACACAAATAAGCTTGTATTCAGTTTCGTTGATGTAAAAGCTTATCGCAAGGTTCAAAACAACCTTGTTAAGGAAACTATGCTTTTTACAAAGGAGAATGTGGAGAATGCCGAAGCCAACCTTGCTCAACGCATAGAAATCGTAGAAGGACTTCAAAAGATTCGTGAAGTTTGGCACAAAGATGGTTGGGATGTTGAAATCGCCACTTGTGCGGAAGATATTGACCTCGAAAAATACGGGATAGAACACAATCGTTGTATTGATGGTGAATTGATGAAACGCATTTTTGCTGACGATAAGGAACTTGTCTATTATCTACATACATTGAAATTACCAGAAAAAGACTTGTTTGGTAATTTGCCACCAATACCAGAGAAGGTGCGTAATGTAAAGGATACAGGGCAACGTAAGGTATGTGGATGTATGATCAGCAAAGACATCGGCATGTATAATACTTGTCGTCATTTCTGTGTCTACTGCTATGCCAATACAAGTAAAGAATGCGTCATCAGAAATGCTGAGAAACATAATGATGAAAGTGAAAGTATAATTGGATAATTATGCAAGAGTCAGAACTGCAACAATATCTCCTTCGCAACTATCCACAAGAGAATGCTCGTTGCGAATGGAAGGAATTCAAGAATTTAAAGAACTCATTCTGTGGGGATGAGAAAAACGATATCATCTCATATGTGTCGGCTATTGCCAATATGGAAGGAGGACATTTAGTGATAGGGGTACATGACAGTTCTTTGGAAATTGTCGGGACTGATACCTATAACTATGACCGGCAAAAGGCAATTCTTCGTTTAACAGAACGATGTGTTAATCTTTCGACAGAAGGTCTCAATATTGAAGAGTTTGTTACCGATGACACTAACAAGAAAGTTTGGGTAGTCCATATTCCCAAGCATCGTCCCAAATTGCCTGTTTACGCTCATAACAAAGCATGGCAGCGAATTGAAGATTCTCTTGTGGAGTTGACCACTGAGCGCATGAATGTCATTCTTGATGAGCCAATATTTGGTGAAACAGATTGGTCTGCACAGATTGTTCCTGATGCAACGATAGATGACCTTGACGAAGTTGCTATAGCTAAAGCCCGCAAAATGTTTAAAAAGGTACATAGTCGTATTCCCGAATCAGAGGTAAATGCTTGGGATATTCAGACATTTCTTGGCAAATGCGGGCTGACAAGAAATGGAAGCATCACTCGTGCCGCTATCATATTGTTGGGCAAATACGAATCAGCCTTTAAACTGCGTCCTGTTGTCGCTCAGGTAACTTGGACACGCAGGGATGCAAATCAAGATGTGGTGGACTACGAACATTTCACTGTTCCATTCATACTGACAGTAGATGAAATTCTCTCAAAGATTGAAAATCTGACTTTGCGTGAAATGCCTGGTGGTACGCTTTTCCCAGATACAATGAAACAGTATGATGACTACACTATACGCGAAGCACTTCATAACTGCATTGCTCATCAAGATTACACGATGCAACAGCGTGTCAATTTCGTTGAGAATCCCGGCTACCTATATTATTCCAACGCCGGTACTTTCATCCCCGGAACTTTGGAAAATGCTTTGAGAAATGAGGAATCTCAGGCCTATTTCCGCAATGAATGCCTATGCAAGGCAATGGTGGACTTCAATATGATTGATACCGTAAGTCGTGGCATCAAGAAAATGTTTAATGAACAATGGCGCAGACACTTTCCGATGCCGGACTACGAGATTGATGCGGCAAAAAAGAAAGTTGTAGTACGCATATATGGTAACGAGATCAATAAACGATATACGGATTTATTGAAGACTGACAACACTCTATCATTATGGGATTGCATATCTCTCGATGCTGTGCAGAAAGGCAGATTCATACATGAAGATGTTGCAAAAGACTTGCTGAGCAGGGGACTTATTGAGGGCGATGCTCCCAATTATACAATTTCTTTAGGAGTTGCTAAAGCCACTCGTCAATTGCAAGGTTACACCAAGCAAAAAGGACTTGATAAGGACAAAATTAAACAGATGGTTTTGCAATATCTTAAGAATGCTGGATCAGATGGAGCCAAACGTGATGGCATCTACGAATACATCAAAGATGTAATGCCTAGCAATAAGACTGAAGAGCAAAAACTACGCAGCATTGGTGATCTATTGAAAGTTATGAAAGCCGAGGAATTGATTAGAACAGATGGACGAAATTGGTTTATATTATAGCCAATCCGTCGAAATTCGACGAAAAGATACAGCCCATTCCGTCGAAAATGTTTAAATCCGTCGAAATTCGACGAAACACATACTGAACTCAAAAGGATAAAGACCATGTTATTAGGAGACAAAATAAAAGAGTTGAGAGAAGAACACGGTGTGCTACAAAGGCAATTGGCAGCTTTGCTTGAAATAGACACTCCAATGTTTAGCAAAATAGAGCGTGGCGATAGATATGCTAAACGGGCACAAGTAATACAATTAGCTGAGTATTTCAAGATTGATAAAAATGAACTTCTTACACTATGGTTGGCAGACAAAGTATTGGATGCTATAGAAGGTGAAGACGAATTAAAGCGGAAAGCCATTGAGGTTGCACAAGAAAGAATAGGCTAATCCTCACAAATATCGGGAACTATATGGTATCATTACCATACAATTTCCGATATTAATATTTGATAATCAAATTGATATTTTACAATATTCGGTTCAAGCGTGGAGTTATTAGTCTATCTATACAGGAGGCTCTGGTAAGCCTTGATTTAAATAAACAATACCCCACACTCATAAAGTATATGTAATGAAAATTACACATAACGATACAAGTGATGAGTGTTATTGCCATCCTTAAATCAATTCGAAATTTACCAGATTTCCTGTATAAGGATAAAAGCTAAACACTTTCATCAATAAAAACAACGTTGAGCGACTCGCGTTGCTACAACGTCACAAAGATAAAAATTATTTCTCACAAATGATAATTTGCGCATTATTCTTACTAAAATTCCACGACCAATAGGAAATTTCACCGTTGGGCAACGGTGATTTTGTCGTTGGGCAGCCATAAATTCACCATTGGGCAACGGTGAATTTGCACTATTCAGCCTAAAATGCAGACAAAAAAATGGGGAAGCTCTCACGAACTTCCCCCATTAACAAGTGATTTAGCAAAGATTAATCAGCCGGATCCGGAGCTTCTCCCGAATTTCCACCCTCGTCCGGATTTTCGCTATCACTACCACTAGTAGTCAACGTGCCATCTCCAAACAGTTCCACACTTGCCGAACCCAGCATAGCTTTGAATCTACTACCCGGAGTAAATACAATCTTTTTCCGGATAATGGTGTGGGCACTCACGTCTTCTTCCTTGTCTTTCCCTTCGGCATTGATTGCCGGACGGAACGCGCCAAACTCGTCCAGCTTCACCGAAAAACCTTCCTCCAAATAGGCTATCATCACATCCTGAACTCCCTTCAGCACCACATCCACCATAGAACGATGAACACCTGTTCGCTGATTCACTTCATCACACAACTTCTTGTAGTTGATGCTTCCTACTAGTACGTTAGCTGCAACGTACTTTTCCACCTTGTTTTGTTTATCGAAGTACAAGGTAATCTTCTTTTTTCTATATTTAAATGCCATGGTTTTAACATTTTAAATATTTGACAATTAAAAAAGTCACTCTATTGACTTCGATGCAAAGATATGAGTCTATATTGAGATTTCCAAATAGAAAAATGGTAGTATTTTAATAACAAAATCTTGATATTTTACAAGAAAAATGAGCTTACAACAAAGCTGCAAGAAAATAATAAAATACAACATTATAACAATCAATAATCACGTAATTAAAATAATTCATACCAATACAATAAATAAAAATATCAAACAGGCGACAAGATAATGACAGCTATTAAGGATTTGAAGATTTTAAAAACGTCTTTCTTTGGAAAAAAATGAGATACAACCCGTATATTTAGATATTATAAAGTAATAATAGCCAACAATAAGCAAAACAACATTAATATACATTAACTTTAAGAGGGTATCCCAATAGCCATAAGACTATCAAGATACCCTCTTGAATGAAAAACCAAACTCAGTTAAATTCAACTATTCGACCAATATATAATTAAAATAAATACGTTTCTTTCCAACTTTCTTCGCTAATTCTTTTGAGTAAGATTCAGTTCCTTACGCCGCTTACGAAGAATCTCTGTAAATTCAGACAATATATGTTCTTTCATTATGCATCCGTTCCGTTCTCAAACAAATATTCTGGAGCAACATCAGCTCCGTTAGACCAAAAAATTGTCCCATCCAAACCAAATTGAACAAATAGATTTTTATCTTTCAATTCTTCAAAGGCTGGGTATTGAAGGAGTGGAGTTAAATCAACTCTCTTCTGTTGTCCATTATTAAACGAGCATAAAAGCACATAGTCTCCTAAATACTCAACATTGGTTACTTTCAACATAACTATTCATTTTTATCGTTTAACCTTATCTATTTTCTCACCTCTTTGGGCTTTACCCCAAATATCCATTAGTTCCTCTTCATGCTCATCAATAAACTGATTGACCAACTGAACAATCTTAGCTTTAGTCCGTCCTTCTATTATTCTATCTTTAATAGTTATGGTAAATTCACCATCACTACTCCTTACATGAATATGCGGTGGATTATGATCGAAACCATATATATAAATCAAAATACCTTGTATAACAAATATCGAACCCATATCTTACTATCTTATTTGTACAAATGTAACTAATTAGTTTCATTTACACAAATAAACAAGCAAAAAACAAGGGTATCCCAATAGCCATAAGACTATCAAGATACCCTCTTGAATGAAAAACCAAACTCAGTTAAATTCAACTATTCGGCCTATCTCCGATATCTAAATCAAAGAATACCCTTCACAGTTTCAAGCATTCCCTTTTCTTGAATAGAATCCAAATCAGCTTTTACAGCTTCCGTCAATCCCGGAATTTTATTCAAGTCTTCACCCCAGATAAATTCTGCGCCCAGAACACCTTCGGTTACTTTCTTTGTGCAACCGGTAGCCCATAGTTCTTTCAGCAGATTCATGATTTCAGGAGCATCATTCGGCACAATCTCAGCGCCATCCGCACGTACACCTCCCTTATAATAAGTAATGATAGCTGCCAAACCAAGTACAAGTCCTTTCGGAAGCTCACCTTTACGTTCCAGATAAGTTTTCAATCCCGGCAGATCACGAGTCTCATATTTCGGGAAAGAATTCAGCATAATGCTTGTTACCGCATGGTCTACAAACGGATTATTGAAACGCTCCAATACATCATTCGCAAATTTTTCCAATTCATCTTTCGGCAGGTTCAGAGTTTCCATCAACTCGTCAAACATCACCTTATGGATATATTTTCCAATTACTTCATGCTGGCAAGCATCACGAACAATATTCACACCGGACAAATAAGCAACCGGAGAAAGAACGGTATGCGGCCCATTCAGCAAAGTAACCTTACGTTCATGGTATGGAGCTTCCGACGGTACAAACAATACGTTCAAGCCTGCCTTGTCAGCCGGGAATTCTTTGGCAATCTCCTGCGGAGCCTCAATAACCCACAAATGGAAGATTTCAGCCTGGACCACCAAGTTATCGTCATATTGCAGTTTTTCTTTGATAGCTGCAATATCCTTGCGGGGGAATCCCGGAACTATACGGTCTACCAACGTAGCATATACACCACAGGCTTCTTCAAACCAAGTCTTAAATTCTTCGCCCAAATTCCACAACTCAATGTATTGATAGATCGTCTCTTTCAGTTTGTGACCATTCAAGAAAATAAGTTCGCAAGGGAAGATGATCAGGCCTTTTGTCTTGTCGCCATTGAATGTCTTAAAACGATGATATAACAACTGAGTCAGTTTACCCGGATAAGAAGAAGCGGGAGCGTCCTCTAGTTTGCAAGTCGGATCAAAGGCAATACCGGCTTCTGTAGTATTTGAAATAACGAAACGCATTTCCGGTTGTTCCGCCAGTTTCATGAATTCGTCATTTTGAGTATAAGGGTTCAATGCACGGCTGATTACATCAATCATTGTCAAGCTGTTAACCACTTCTCCTTTATCCAATCCTTGAAGGTTAACATGGTACAAATCATCTTGTGCATTCAGCATATCGACCATACCTTTATCAATCGGTTGAACCACTACCACACTGCTGTTGAAGTCAGTCTTCTGGTTCATGTTGTAAATAATCCAATCTACAAATGCACGTAAAAAGTTACCTTCGCCAAATTGGATAATGCGCTCCGGACGTTGTACTTTAGGAGCTGTTTCTTTGTTTAATGCTTTCATGTTAGTTGTAATTTATAAAGTTGATATTATACAAATTCAAAATAAAAATCAATATTTTCCTTTATCATAATGTCGATAGGCATATACTTTACCGGTTCAACGGATTTCTTGAAAACGACGTGGTCGCAAAGAGCTTTTACGCCACAATATCCCTGCAGCCCCGGACGTTGTCCGATCAGATAATGCACATCACCGGATTTCAGCAATTCCACGTTTGCTTTCAGAAGGTCATATCCTATCAACCCCTTCATGCTTCGTCCCGCACTACGGAGATATTCGCCCAGCTGATAAACTCTGGAATTGAATACGACCCCCAACGTAGCTTTCGGATGCAGCCGGAAAAATTCATCCAATGTCTTTTGATTATTTTCCTGATTAGACTTGTTCAGTACCACTTCATGAATCACCAACTCTTCATACTCTTCGGTGATAAAGCTCATAAATCCTGCCAAACGCCGTTGCATCTGTATTTCTGCCGGACTGTTCTTATTATTGCTCAAGAACAAAACCAGCTCCTGCCCCTCGCCGGCCTGATAGTTGCGCATTAATATTTTGGCGGCAATGTATCCGCTTTTATAAGAGTCCTGTCCGATATAGGTCAGTGCGTTCGCTTCCTCCATATTGAAGTCAATGAATGCATAAGCTATTTTTTTAGCTTGCAGATAGTCTGTCAAAGCCAATGTCTCATTTCTGAAGTTCGGAGCGATCAGTACAGCGTCGACATTGCTTTCTTCAACTCTGCGACACACTTCCAGATAACTTTCCTTGTTCCCCTGATGATAGCAAAGATAATCCACACTCACATTGAAAGGACGCAATTCCTGACGTGCCCGCTCGATGCCTCCCACTACCGAATGCCAGTAGTCGTGCTCTATATAATAAGGTATCAGACAAACGAAAGAATATTTCTTCTTGGCAGCCAGTCCGATAGCAAATACATTAGGCTGGTAGTGAATTTCATCCAATACCTTTTGTACTTTAGCCTTGCTTTGAGGAGATACGTCGCCGCGATTGTGCAGCACTCTGTCAACCGTTCCGGCGGAAACACCCGCCATACGGGCAATGTCTTTGATGGTATAGTTCTGGTCCTCCATAGTGCTAAAACTTACATATTATAAATAA
>OWJJ01000383.1_pt1 | contig 32291 bp, 35 predicted proteins | sample 1732811 | NCBI WGS metagenome assembly OWJJ01 (sample SAMN05065756, study PRJEB22554) | human gut metagenome | biome: ENVO:2100002; feature: ENVO:00000062; material: ENVO:00002003 | host: Homo sapiens | place: USA
CCGCCGGGGCGCTGGCACTTTCCCTTGGCATTGCCATCCAGAACTTCCCGGAGGGTGCCATTATCTCCATGCCACTGCGGGCGGAAGGAATGAAAAAAGGCCGGGCGTTCTGGGGCGGCGTACTGTCCGGCATCGTAGAGCCCATCGGGGCAGTGCTGACGATTCTGGCGGCAGGCATCGTGGTGCCAGCTTTGCCCTATCTGCTCAGCTTTGCTGCCGGAGCCATGCTGTATGTGGTGGTGGAGGAACTGATCCCGGAAATGTCGCAGGGACAGCACTCCAACGTTGGCACGGTATTTTTCGCGGTGGGCTTCAGCGTGATGATGGTGCTGGATGTGGCACTGGGGTGACGGTTGGGGGACGGAAGCGAAATCTTTTTCAAAATCTCCGAAAATTCCTAAACTTCTTGACAGAGGAGACGGCAGGGCGTATTATTTTGGCAGAAGGACCGCTGAGAAGCGGCTTTTTATAAGACTGAAAGTTAGCTTTACCTAACTCGAAACTCTGCCCTATACGAAGAAATATATCTCTTCTATTTACAGGTGGAAAATAAATAGAGAAGGAGTGTATCAGGATGAAGATCTACCATTTTGGTGCAGAGGATGCCCCGGTGCTGTTGCTGCTGCCGGGCACCTGTTGCCATTGGAAAAGCAATTTCGGTGCGGTGATCCCGCTTCTGGCTGACAGCTTCCGGGTGCTGTGTGTCAGCTACGATGGCTTTGATGAGACTGAACAGACCGAATTTCCCACCATGCTGGAGGAAACCGAAAAGATCGAGGCCTACCTCAAGACCCACTGCGGCGGTCACATCCGGGCGGCCTACGGCTGCTCTCTGGGCGGCTCGTTTGTGGGGCTGCTGGCGGCACGGCAGAACATCCACATGGACTGTGGCATTCTGGGCAGCTCCGATCTGGATCAGGCGTCGCCGCTGACGGCAAGCTTGCAGACGGATTTTCTGCTGCCATTGATCTACCCTGTGGTGCGGGACGGAAAGATTAAGGCGAAATTTCTCCAAAAACGTCTGGACAAGTGTGCTAAAGAGTCGGGGGATTATGTCAAAGCCTTTCTGAAAATGTTTGGCGATGCCCGCCCTTATGTGACCATCTTCTTCTACCGCAAAGGCGATACGACCATTATGGTCGATGCGGGATATAACTACGACCGCCTTGCCGAAAAAATGAGCTGGCTTGGGATTGATCCGAAGTCGATTCTCCAAAGGTCAAATGAGCGTCTGTTGTTCTTATCAGGTGGCTATCTTTCAGGTTGCTCATATTACGTTGGTTGGGTGTGCATTTCTGTGCAATCATACTGCTCGTTTCTGCACAGTCATGTCCATCCACAATATAGCCGTTCCACGTGATGATCGGATTCAGTACACGTTCTTCTTTTAGGATGTTCATTTCCAGTTGGTGGGTTTCCTCAAACGACGGAGGGTTGATTTGATTCTGGAACTCCGGATCGATTTTAAGCTGGCTCAGTTTTGTCATAGGCAAACCATCCTTTCTGAAATGAAATAGAATATCATTGTTCTTACGCCGTTCTCTCTGCATGGTGTTCCTGCCCCTTTCCAGCGGCGTTTTCCGGCTCGTCCTCATAGGGGCTCTTCGCCGGGTATTCCATACAGACGGTCATGTGGTTTTCAAGGTTCGATGAAGGCTTGTAGAAAGCATATCACAATGAAGCAGAAATTTTTAGGAAGCATTCCTTCCGGTTTTCAGTGGATTTTAGGAGAATCCCAAGGAAAAACCGGAAGGGATGCTTCCGCTTCTTAGAAAATGTTCTGGATAGAGCATACCATAAAGTTACTCGATTTTTTAGGACCTGTTAGTTCCGCTTTTTACCTTCAAAACCGGAAGAGATAGCTCCGGTTTGATGCAATATTGAATGAATCAACGCCGATTTTCATAGAACAAATTTTTATCCAAGAAAATTTGCTTATTCGGTATCAGCGGAAACGTGTAGCCAGCGCAATTTTGTGCGGAATATCGGGTTTGGGCGAAGTCCAACAAGTGCTTTTGAAGTCGGATTTGTAAAATCGAATTCAAAAATTGCGAGGTGGTACCGGCTCGCCCTGCTTGCGGCGGTTGCAAATGTGAAAAATTTTTCTTGCAGAAAATAACCGTCCGCTTCAAGTTGAACTTGAAAACGGACGGTCCTGATTGCAAAATGATTTTCAAATTTGGAAAGCACGTTGAGAGATTTCATAGTATCCGCAAGCAGGGCAGACGTATAGACAATGTCTGCATCTGCAAACCTGCTAACGAGTGTCAATAGTCTGAACAAAAAATCAGCAAAAAATTATTGCCGGGTGCAGTTGAGCATCCGGCAACTTTAATAAGCCGACAGCACAGCTTGTCAGCTGAAAGTCATCGCAATAGTTCATCAGCAATCATCAACAGGCATCAGAAGATGGCAGGGAACGCAGAAATTCAGTAACACGAGCGTAATAGACCCGCAGGAACTTGGCACTCCCTGCAACGGTATAAACGTAATAATGCTTTCCTTCGGAACGCTTTTTGTCCATAAAGCAGTAAACAGCATTTTCTGGGTTTGAGCGTGTTAAAATAATATTCGATACAATAAAAATAGTTCGCCTCAGATGCGGTGAACCTCGTTTAGAAACATGGCGTGACTTGGATTCAAATGCACCAGACTGGAACGGCGGTGCGTCAATACCCGCAAAGGCTACCAACGCTTTCTTGTTTTTGAAGCGCCGAACATCACCAATTTCGGCCATAAGAGCAGGCCCGGTAACGGGTCCGGCTCCTTCCATCCGCATCACAACCTCGTATTCGGGGAGCATTGCAGCCAACCGCTGCATTTCAAGCTGGGTGCTTTGCTTGGCCACGCAAACGGCATTCAGGCTTTTACAAGCCTGCGTGATCAGCATTTCCCTCGTGCAATTTCATGATTGCAGTGTCCATTATCCGGGCACTTGGAAAATGTGTAAAAAGTGTTCTGTATATAGCAGCAATATGAAAGCAGTATTTCACAGCGGGGCATTATGAATCTATAATAGTAGTTGGAAATAAACAGAAAGAGGGTCTTTTTGATGGCAACGATATTTTCAAGAGAAGAAAAGGCAGAGGCACTGTTCGGGGAGATCCTGAAAAATCCAGAAGCCTGCCGACGCCTGATGGATACCTTCAACGACTCGCTGGACATGGCAGACGTACTGGATGCGCCGACCATGAGTGCACAGCAGTTTGCCGCAGCGCTGTTCAATGCCTACGAGAACAAGGATCTGTCTGCCTTTCTGATGGCGATCTGCCAGCACAGTATGTTTGACCTGCTACGGAACGCTGCCCTGATCCCGTTCAAATTCAACGCCGATGGTCAGCCGAACCCGGTGATTCTGACGGATGATGCCGGCGTTCTTTTGCCGAACAACAAATTTGCCGTGAGCAGCAAAGTATACGACCGGTTCATCCGGGTGTTCCAGAAGCAGGAAAAGGTAAAAATGTACCTTGCCAGCGGCTACTGCAAGTATCACGGCTACGACGAAGGCTCGATGGATGTGGTGGAGTACCACTACAACCAGCATTTGGGGCTGCTGCTGATCTACGAACTGCCGGACACCGTGAAGCAGAAGGTAACGGAAGCGGAGGCCTACTCCACCGTCTGGGATATCCAGATGAAGCTGCAGCACGCACTGCCCCGTTCCGTGGTCTACTATGGACAGGATACGCTCAAGGACGGCGGAACCCGCTACGATGAACTTGGCGTTTTTCTGCCGCTGGAACACTTTGCCGACCGGCTGGAACGCCACGTGGAAACTGCTACCAAGATCGTTTACGGCGAGTAAATGCCCTGTAAACGAACTCCTTTTATAAGTGCATCACAGCAAAACAAAACGCAGCGAACCGTTAAAAGATTCGCTGCGTTTTGCCTTATAAGGGAGAATGGAAATGCTGCACATCAGGTGCAATAACGGAAAGTCTTGTCAGTGACAATACGGGCAAAAATCAGCCCTAATGGCAGTGCCACGATGATGAGAATGGCATCTGCAAACCATGTGGCGGAGTCCATCAGAGACAGGATGCCCAGATTATAGATGGCACGGTAGAAATACAGTCCCGGTACCATGATAACGATGGACGGCACGGTGACGGAGATGCGGGGATAACCGGCGGCGCTCTTCAGGCAGGAGGCCAGCAGTCCGGACAGCAGTGCGCCCAGAAACGCTGCAACAGCGGGCGGAAAGCCCGCAAGACTCACCAGCTCCAGTCGGAACGTGTTCGTTACCGCACCGATAAGGGCGGCGCAGACTGCCAGGTTCCGGGGACTGTTGAACATGAGCGAAAAGCCGAACACACCGCCAAAACTTGCCAGCAGCCGAAACACGATCTCTTCCGGGAGTGTCAGGCTCAGGGCAGGAAACTGCACCGGCTGCAAATGCAGCAGCAGTGCCATGATCCAAGCCGTCATGGTTGCCACCAGAATGATGAGGACGGCGTAGGCCAGACGTTCCAGCCCGGAGCGCATATCCAGCTTGGCAAGGTCGATGCCGCTGGTAATGAACGGAAAGCCCGGAATGATGAAGAGCATGGAGCAGATATACCCCGCCTCGTGCTGCGCCGATACGGCAAACAGCACCTCTGCCAGCTTCAGCAGGATGGCATACACGAGGCTTGCTGAACAGACCGACGCCGTAATGCCCAGAAACAGGGTGAAATGGTGCTTTGTCAGCTTGCACCGTACAAAGTTGCCGATGCCTGCACCGCAGAAGGCACACAGCATTTCCACAATGCCGCCGCCAAGCAGAAAGGTGAAGCAGCCGCAGGCCAGTGCAGCTGCAAAGCCCAGTGCGATGGGCGAATACAAGCCGTGGATTCGCTCGATCTCATCGAGGTGGCTGTGCAGCTCTTCGCCGGTCATAAATTTTCCTTCCCGGTCGAAGTCGTTGACGAAATGCTCCAGTCGGTTCAGCCGGGAGGTATTCACGCCCGTATTTGTCAGACAGAGTGACTGGGTATAACACTGGTCACCGTCAAAGCAGGTGAACTCAATGGACAACAGGCCGATGTCCGCTGTTGTTGTGACTCCCAGCTCCCGCGAAAGGGTGTTCATGGAGCTTCGGACACGCCATGCGCCGGTGCCGCATTCCAGCAGCATCAGCCCGGTGCGTCCAATGACGGAGGCTTTTTCCACAAGCCCCGCCTCGGTAATGGGGACGCCCTTGCTGGCCGACGCATAGTCGTGCCAGTAGACTTCCATGTGATTTTTGATGATCTCACTTTGCCGTTGTCCCATACCGGAAAGCCTCCTTTGTGATATGGGAATGTTGCAGCCGTTTCAAGACTGCGGTGTTATTATAAGGGAAATTGCAGGGCGGGTAAAACGTATCTTGGATATGCCGGCAATGTTCGTTTGGTATTTCAAAGAAGAAAATACGTTGCGTTTTTGGCGGCTCTGCGGTAGGATAGAAAAAACACGCCGAAAGGAAACTGCCGTGACCCTTCAACAACTCCGCTATGTCACGGCTGTTGCCGGCACCGGCACCATCAGCCATGCAGTGCAGCAGTTCTATATTTCTCACCTCAGCCTGACCAATGCTATCCGGGAGCTGGAACAGGAAGTGAGGCTGGCGCTTTCCAAGACGGCAAGCTCTGTGGTGAGCCGGACGCTGCTGGAATATCTGAGATCCTCCCGGCAGCGAAAGGATGCACCGCAGATAAAATAAGAGCAAATAGCGGATAACGGTATAAAAGCAGCTCTCCGCTTTGCTGAATGGAGACGTGCAGTTGGAGCAGGATGGTGGTTCCTTATCTACAACATCCTGCCGCTGTACAACACTATGGGCATCATGGTTCTGGCCTATGTGGTGCTGTTTCTTCCCTATACGGTGCAGTACGTCACCTCGTCCTTTACCCAGATTAGTGACAGCCTGTTGGCTGTAGGACAGGTGTTCGGCGAAAGCCCGGTTTACATCCTGCGGCGTATCACCCTGCCGCTGATCCGGCAGGGCATCGCCACCGGCTGGATGATGACCTTCATCATCGCTTTCCGGGAACTGGTAACGGCAAGTCTGATCGCTCCGCCCAACACACTGGTGGTCTCCACCTTTATCGTGCGGGAATTTGAGCAGGGCAGCGTTTCGGTTGGTATGGAGACCGGCGTACCGCTGTGCCCCTGCCCGGAGTGCGTCCGCAACGCCGTGCTGGCACTGGGCGAGGTGCTGGGAGAGTAAGATGAAGAAGGTGTTGTTTATTTGCCACGGCAATATCTGCCGCAGCCCCATGGCAGAATTTGTGATGAAGGATCTGGTGGAAAAGGCCGGGCTTTCCGGGCGGTTTGAGATCGCCTCGGCGGCCACAAGCACCGAGGAGATCGGCAACCCGGTCTATCCGCCTGCCCGGCGCAAGCTGGCTGAGCATGGCGTCTGCTGTGCAGGCAAGACCGCCCGGCAGATGACCCGGCGGGACTATGAGAGCTACGACTATCTCGTTGCCATGGATCACAACAACCTGCGGAACATGACTCGCTTTGTGGGCAGCGCCCCCCACCGTAAGGTGTCGCTGCTGATGGATTATACCCGCCGCCCCGGCGATGTGGCGGACCCGTGGTACACCGGGGATTTTGAGGCTACCTGGCAGGATGTGCTGGAAGGCTGCACCGCCCTGCTGGAAGAGCTGCGATAAAAAGATATCTTTGCGATACGCGATCCAATGCGGTTGCCTTAAGAAGTTGAATTGCTGTAAAATAACAAAAAGGGCTTGACTTCGAGTAACTCGAATCCGTTATAATTCAAAACAGGAGGCGGATCAGATGTATACAGTAAAGGAAGTGGCGGAATTGCTTGGCGTATCCGTTCACACAGTGCGCTACTATGATGACAGAGGATTGATCCCTGGAACAAAGAGAAATTCTGCGAATCAACGGCTGTTTGATGATACAGACGTCGAATGGCTGTTTGTGAGCCTGACCTTGAAAAATACAGGTCTGTCCCTGAAGGATGTAAAACACTACATCGAATTATACGGGCAGGGTGATTCTACATTGCCGGAACGGTACGAGATCATGAGGATGCAAAAGGAAAAAACGCTTCAGGAGATGGAAGAACTGCGGCTCCGATTGACTGTACTTGACCGGAAGATCGACCACTATGGAAAACTTCTCGCAGGTGAGGAGGATACATGGAGTCATGAATATATGCAGAAACTCATCCAGGAAAGAGCAAAACATGAGTAAAAAAGTATGGCTGGTAACAGGATGCTCCAAGGGTCTGGGTAAGGCTCTGATTGAGGAACTGATCGTACAGGGGTACCCTGTTGCAGGAACAAGCCGCAGCAAGGAGAGCCTGGAAAGGTCCATCGGAGCGGAGAGTGATCTTTTTCTTCCTCTTTCCATGAATGTGAAGGATGAAGCGGCTGTGAAGAAAGCGATCGCTCAGGCAACAGAGAAATTCGGAAGGATCGATGTGGGGGTAAACAATGCTGGATTTACCCATCTGGCTTCGATCGAGGAAATGAGCGATGCCGATGCACGAGAGGAATTCGACATCAATGTTTTCGGTACGCTGAACGTGATCCGCGGTGTGCTTCCGCAGATGCGGGCGCAGGGTTCCGGGCATATCTTCAATGTCAGCAGTCTTGGCGCTTACAATGTAGGCCCTCTTTCCGGTATTTACTGTGCTACCAAGCACGCCGTGAAAGCGATCTCCTAGACACTTGCACAGGAAGTGAAGGAGTTCGGGATCCATGTGACGGATGTGAAGCCCGGCTTCATGAGAACGGAGTTCTTTGGATCTTCCTATAAGACTACAGCGCCGGAGAATTCCCCGTATCAGCATCTGTATGATGAAAATATGAAGTTTTATATGGGACAGAACGGAAATCAGGCCGGCGATCCCAAAAGGCTGCAAAACTTTACATTCAGGTCGCAGAGATGGATGCGCCCTATGAAAGCCTGCCGATGGGAACGGACTGCTGTGACGGCATCCGGGATATCTGCGAAGAAACCGTCAAGCTGATGGAAAAGATGCGAAGCGTAGCAGAGACAACAAACTTTTAAGGGGGTGTCGTATTGAGTAAAGTGCTTTTGATCAACGGCAGCCCGAACAAGCATGGCTGTACGGATGCCGCTCTTCAGGAAATAGTCGGCGAACTGCACAAGCAGGGCGTGGACAGCGAGATCCTGTGGCTGGGCAAGAAACCGATGCAGGATTGCGTTGCCTGTTGTCGGTGTCAGGAAACAGGACAGTGCGTATTCGGAGATGTTGTAAACGAGACGGCTGACCGTATGGACGAGTTCGACGGAATGATCGTTGGATCGCCGGTGTATTATGGCGGTCCGAATGGAAGGCTTACATCCTTTCTCGACAGATTCTTCTTCTCCGTGGAAAAGAAGAAGATCGCCGGAAAGCTTGCAGCATCGGTCGTGTCCTGCAGAAGAGGCGGCGCTTCCGCATCCTTTGAAAGACTGAACCAGTATTTCCTGATGACCAATATGCATGTGGTAAGTTCGCAATATTGGCATTGAAGTGGTGGTGCATTACCCCAAAACCGAAGAAGGCTGGGAAGAGCTGGGCAAGCGTGTCGCAACCGCCCACGCCAACTATGTGATCGAAAAAATCGAGCGGCTGAACTGCCCCACATGGCAGAAGCTGGAACTGTATCAGGCGGTCATTGATACCACCAAGGGCACCTATAAGCCCAAGGAACACCAGAAACCCGGCTGGCAGCCCAGCCGGTAAACAAAGCCCGACGCTCAACATACCCAAAGTTCGCTGGGGAGAGGGTAGTGTTCGCTATCCTCTCCTGACGGACACGTAGGTTGCTCAACAGGGGGCAAATCTGCCTCTCCGTCCTCTGCAAAGAGGTAAACATAGGCGTTTTTGCCGTCCCAGATCACCTTTTTGACGATGGTGCGCAGCAGACGTCGTTTTTCCTCCAGCGTGGCTGAATCCACCGCGCTGGCAAAGGACTCGATCATTTCCTGATGGAAGGCGAACTCCTGATGGAGCATCTGGCTCTGCTCGGTGAGCGCTTCCAGCTCGGCAAGGCGCAGCTACTGGGTCTCGCTCTCCTGATGGAGCGCGTCAATCTGCTCCATGACGTATTTGGCAGAGGTCTCGCTGGCAACGGACAGGGATTCCACCAGCCGCTTAATGCGTTCCTCCGTGTTTCGGCGTGCTTCTCTTTCAGCAGCGCCAGCTCCGTGTCGTAGCCCTCCTTGCTGCCGCTGATGACCTTCTTGGTCTGTGCCAGCAGTCGGGTAAGGGTCTCCTTGTCGGCGGACAGCTTGCGGATCTCATCGATGATCTTGGCGTCCAGCGTGTTGCCGTTGCAGTTTTTCATAGAGCAGACCGTACCGTGGCTGCGCTCCTTGGTGGAGCACATATAGGTGTAGATCAGCTCGCCATCCGCGGTGCGGCGGTTGGTCAGCTTCGGGCGCATGTAATCGCCGCATTCGCCGCACCGTAAAAGGCCGGACAGCAGCGCCACATTGCTGCGCAGTCTGCGGTAGCTCTTGGATTTGCTCACGTCCAGCATGGACTGCACCTGCACCCAATCGCTGCCTGCAATAATGCCGGGATGTTTGCCAACTGCCACAATCCATTCCTCCATCGGGAGGATCTGGTTCGCCTTGCCGGGACGCTGGAGGGTGCGGTTGTACGCCATGATGCCGTGCTCGCCGTCGAATTCTGCGCGCTGGGCAAACAGGTCAACATTGTTTTCGTCATCAACTGCATTCGTGCAGTCGCGCCGCACGATTTTTGCGTATTGCTACTTGTCATACGTCAAGTAACTTTTGTTTTAGAACTTGTCATATGACAAGTCTACTCGATTTTGTGCCCACATAAAACCGCCGCCCCGAACGAAAAATCGGGACGGCGGTTTTGTTATGCAAGGCTTCGCAGATATTCTTCCACGTTCTGATACCGAATGCCGTCTATCTCTTGGCTTTCCCCGCGATAGAGGACGAACTTTCCGGTGCTCGGTCTGGGCGCATTTTTGCTCGTCGATCAAATGGCGATACTGCTGCGGGACAGCTTCTTCGCTGTGCTTGATCTCGAAAATCCGGCAGGAGCCTGCCTCCGGGTCAAACACCACCATGTCAAATTCGCCCACAGGGAATTGCAGGACAAACACCTGCTTCTTGGGATTTGCCAGTTTGGTTTCCAGCAGGACGATGTCTTCTAACATCCGCCCCTTGATCTCGGTCAGGATGCGCTGCTGCACGGCGGTGCGCTCCGCAAGAGACAGCGTGCTGAATGTTTCATCCAGCAGCAGACTGCGGATCAGCGCATCCGCCTGCGCATAGCGGAGACCCGGCTGCACGATCACCGTGCGGCTGGACTTCGTGCTGACATCCGGTAGGTGCAGCACGTCGATCTCCCGCGTCAAGTCCAGATACTCCTTGATCTCCGCCGCGTGAACATCGTCCAGCGCCACGGTCTGCTCTGCCTTGTTGCGGATTTCCAGCAGCTTCCGCAGGCTGTCGGTGACAGCCGCAAGGTCAACGCGGTCAAGGATGTCTGTAGGGTTCTCCCGATCCCAGCGCAGGTTGCTGTCGGAAATGCCAAGGTCGTGGGACTTCCAATCCTGCGCCAGCACCTCCAGCGTGAAGCGGTGGTTGATGTCCTCCACCACGCGTTTGATGGCGCTGGTCAGTTCGTTCCTCTCATACAGGTCACGCAGATGGCGGAAATGTCCCTCGTACTGATAGCAGCGCAGGGAGTGCTGGATGTTGCGGGCGATGGCGGTGTCCACATATTCGTCGGTGCTTTCCTTGCTGGCAAAGGTAGAGGTCTCGTTGTAGTGGACGCCGCCGAGACTCATGGTGCCGCCGTAGCGGATATACTCATCGATGCCGTGAACGCCGAGGACAGATTCAAACTCACGGTAGGGGATGAAGGTGGTGTGCAGCAGAACGCAGCGGTCGTAAAGCTGCTCGTCCTCGGTAAAGAGAAAGCCCAGCGAGTCCGTGCCGGAGAGCACGATCTTCATACCGCAGGCCGCAAACACGTCAGAAAACAGCGCTGCGCCCTCGATGAAATCCTCCATCAGCGTCACCTCGTCGAGGAACACATAGCGAAAGCCCTGCGCTTCCAATGCGTTGAGGTCGCGGTTCACGTCTGCCAGCGTGTCTTTTGCGGTGATCTGAATGAACGCAGTCTTGGCAAGCTGCGTGTCGTTCATCTCCGCAAAAACCTGGCGGATCATGGTGGTTTTCCCAGTCCGGCGCAGGCCGTAGAGAATGAACACCTTGTCCTGCGGCTCGCCGTAGACAAAGTCGTGCAGCTGCCGGAAGCACTCGCGCCTGCGATAGCCGCGAACAGATGCCGCAAAGGAACGCAGCGCCTCGCCGGTGCGGACATTGGTGGTAAACGCGGAAAGGTTCGCAGATTTTGCCTTGGGCAGCTGCTTTTTCAGCGCCTTCAGCTCCTGCTCCAGCGCCTTCCGCCGCTCGATCTGAGCACGGAAATTCTCCAATTCATTAGCAGGAATATACTTTTCCCGCCGCTTCTTGTTCTCCGTCCAACGGTGATAGAAATACACATTGCCGTTGATCGTCTTCTTTGTGACAGACCCTGCAGGCAGCTCCGCAATCTGTTGCTCCAGATCAGTAATTTTGGCTTGAAGTTCAAACAGCTCCATGGTGCACCTCCCCGGTGAAACTATTATGCATAGAATTATACCCCCATTATACCCGTGAAATCAAGGGTATAATGGGGGTATAGCATGTTACTACAAACACTACAAGGAAAGTCTATCCTTGCTCACTTTTCTTGCCCATATGCGCTCGTGGTATTTAAACATCATACGATATATCGCAAAAACTATTGCGTTATTGATCGTTTTTGCTGCCGCTCTCTAACGGCACCATATAGGTGCACTTTCTTTCTTCGTTAAAATAGTTGGTGCAGCCATAGAATATGTCACCATTCTTTGGATTCTTTTTGACGATCAAATAACCATCTGTACATTTAGGACATTTCAAAATGTCATGCATGTGCGTCCTGTCATTGGTCATGAAGTCGCAAAGCTCTGCCTCATTTGTGCATATCCAGAGATTTAAGCCGTAGTTTTTATTAAACTCATACTTTAGTGGGAAACCGCATACAGGACAACGCAGGTTAAACAGGTCCACCACTTGCATATTGATCTCATCATTATGCGGAATGTTGAAATCTTTAATGAGCTCTACAAGAAATCTGGATGGTTTTGTTTTAGGGGCCGCAATATATACCCTGTTTTTTGTCCGTGTCATCGCCACATAAAACAATCGCCGCTCTTCTGCAAAGGGCATACGTCCTCATATGTAACGAGCTTAATAATAGGATCATCTTCGATCTGGCACGGGAACCCGAATTTCCCTTCGAACATATTGATCAGAATTACGTTGTCATACCCAAGGCCCTTGGAACTATGCGCTGTCATAAAGGTGATCTTTGCATTTGGGTATTTTTCACTCCTGATCGCACCGCCCGGCAATTCGCTGAACCGATTCGTTCGGTACAGCTTGTACATGTCATAATTGTATCGTCCAATCAACAAAATCGAACTCTGCTCGCCGTACTCAGATAGAATCTCACCAATGATATGCTCGATGGTATCTGCAAGTCGCTCCATAGGTTTGATACTATCATCGAAAACTTCAAGAACAATCGGGTTCTCAAGATGCTTCGGAGAAATCAACTGCTTTCGGATTTGCGAAGTATTTCTTTGTACAAAGCCTCCAGCAATATCAATAAGCTCCTGCGAATTACGGTAGGTATGAGTAATCTTCAACTCCGTTCCAGCCCCCATAAGCTCCAGGAAACGAGTAAATAGCGTAATATCAGAACCAGAAAACGCATATATCGACTGCCAGTCATCACCGACCGCAACAACCTTCGCCTGCGTAATTTGAGATAGCCTTTTCGTTAGATTGAATCTCTGACGAGCAATGTCCTGGAACTCATCAATGATGATGTACTTGTAAGGGAGCGTGACATTCTGCCGCTCAATTTCCTGCAAATAGAAGTGTGCATCATTTATCATGTCTGCAAAGTCTATCTGATTGCGCTGTTTCAGCACGGATTGATAGTGATGATAGACCTGCTCGGCAATATCCAGAAACAGAAGAGTTCTCGGATTGTCTGTTCTTTTTCGCAAAATAGCGAAGCCGCCATCGTCATAACCGGTTGTTTTGTATTGTTCAATAAACTTCATCATAAAGATGATAAGCTTATAAATGTACTTGTCTTTCCCGGTTTCTACAATCTTCTTATAGACTTCTTCCAAATTACGAGGCTTTAGAATAAAGCCCTCATTTTCAAGCACTTCTTTCAGATGGTCCAGAAGAGGACGCCGATCCGCATAGAAGGACCATGTTTCCAGTAATGTAGTTTTATTTGCCTTATGAAGACGGCGCTTATCACTAATGGCACGGAGATAACGCTGCCGCTGTTGCGGAGTAAACAGACTGTTATAGCCGCTCTCACTAAGTGCATAGTGCTCCAGCCAAACGCTGTGCTCCCCCTGCGAAATATAGAAATCGGGTGTGTATTTTTTGTTACGAGAAGGTGATCCAAAGGGATATACTCTTTCATACTCATAATCCAGTCCGTTCAGATACAGAAAGTTTGCAATTTGCACTTCCTGCATGGAACGCAGGTATTCTCCCGTTATGGTCCGAGTCTTTTTTGTGCGCTGCTGTTCGACTTTTTTGATGTATTCGCCCAGCCCGCTTTTTAGTGTTTCAAAGTCCTGCGCCGCTTTGTAAAGATGGTATTGATTCAGGTCCGTAAATTTGAAAACATCCTCGGACAGATCAAAGTAATATCCCAAGAACAAAACCAGATTGCGCATAAGCTGCTTATTGTGAAAAATCGACTTTTCCAGCATATCAAAAATAATCTGCTGGGAAGAAAAATTGATCTCAGGCGGTTCTACCGAAAACTGTTTCACAATATCATACGCAAAAGCATGGAAGGTGCAGATCTTTGCCGGAATGCCAAGGCCCTTATTGATTCGATCACGCAGTTCTCCAATTGCCTTGTTCGTATAGGAGATCACAATGATCTCTCCCGGATCTATACTCTTCTTCTCAACCAGATACTTGACCTTTGCAGCCATCGTTGTGGTTTTTCCCGCACCTGCGCCAGCTACCAACAGGCAGTAGTCATCATCGGTAATTACTGCACGGCGTTGCTCTTCATCCAGCTGGATATTAGGGTCAATCTGTTTTAGGATATTGTCAAAATAGTCTTTATCCCGCTCTAGCGCGCGGTCCACATATGTGGTATTATGCGCCGTAATATCTCCATCCAAAGATTGCATCTGGCGCAAGAAGCGGCGCAGTGAGTCGATATCAACTCGTATCGCCGCAGCGTTATTGCAGACATATTGAAAAATAAGCTTATTGGTTAGGCTCTCGTTGTATTTTCCATATGTATCCCGCAGCCTCTGCGCATCTCTGTGCGAAATATAGTGTTCTGCTGAAAACAACTGGGCGTGGTCTCGTTCGAAAGAAATCAGGACGTTTTGCAGATTTTTGTAATCCAGTCCCGCCTCTTTCATGTGCGGAGTATTCTTACTCAAAGAGGAAAAGTATGATGCTGGCAGCCCGCAGTGAGGGCATTTTTCAGCTCTGTCGGAAATTGAATTTCCACACTCCGGGCAACGAATTAAGGCCATATCTGTGTCCTCCTTGTGGCATCGCAAGTAAACTATGCGTCAAATCCAAGCTTTTTCAGTCTTCCTCGTACCGCCGATGTGCTGCGCTTTAGGGTAATGGCGATCTCACTCACCGGTACGGACTTCTTATATAGGTCAATGAGGCAGTCATCATGATCTTTCGTCCATGGAGCGCCTTGCATCTCTGTCTGCATATTCGCTACTGTGAGAATTGCATCCAGATTGTCTATGATAAAATGCTGCGCGGCATTGTTGTAAACGACAACCTGATAGGGTCCGTTGCTGCTCGTTCGTTCTTCCACGGAAATGCCAATTTCTTCGCCAATTTTCGTTGGCCTTTTCGTACGCTTTCCGTCTGGTGTGAGCACGCATTCCATCATTCCAATTTCCGTGAGCCATGTGAGAATTCCTGAATAGGTAAGTTTTTGCATAGTGTCATTATCGGCCAGAGCGTTTATCCGCTTGGCAATTTCGCTGGCCGGAATAGGTACCTCAGAATAGACAAACTGGCTTCTTTTCTCAATGGGGATTTCAAGAGGAAGCTTTTTAGGCTTCTTATTCACAGCCGTCTTCGTCCAGCCGTTTTCAATTACCTGCCGCAACACGTCAGATACGAAGAAAAAGCAACGCGATAACCGGACATTGTTGATAAGATCATCGTCTGGTGCCATGGTGCCATCGATGGGATTGATGCCGTTTGCCAGCTTGTCCATATACATTTTTGCCCGTTCTATTTTTTCAAGTTCAGTCATACGCTCCTCCTTATCCTACTACCAACTTATTTGTCTTCTTTAAAAACTTCGCCGGGATCGGGCAATCCAGCCGCCATGTGATATTCATCGGCCTGCTGCCCTCATGCTTCACATAGTTCGCCGTGCCCAGATAAGTGTACGCTTCCGCACCGCCAGTCATACGGTCCGCCTTAAACTCACGGACAAACAGCAGCACCTTGCTGCCGCGTTCCTTGTGGTGGATATAGCGCTGACCGGTGGGTGAATTCTCCGCCGTGGTGCTCTGGCTCTGCCAATGGAACAAGCTCTCATTGATGGAATAATCGTTGTACATGGTGGTTGGCGAATAGTCCTTGTCCGCCTTGTTCAGCGTCACAAAGAACACGTCGATGCTTTTCTCCGGCAGCCACTTCACGCCCTCACGAACGGTGGACGGCTTCATAAAGTCCAGCGCCACCAAGAGCTGGTCGCGGGTATAGGTGCAGTGCAGATCCAACGGGCAGTCGAAACCCAGCTCCACCGGCTCATCGATAAAGTCGATCTGCTCGAAGCGATAACGCAGCAGCTCCAAGAGCTCACCGAGCAGAACTGTGCTGTCAGACAGGGCATAGAGGTTACTAAGCACCTCTTCGTCGTCCCAGTCCTCCACAGCCTTGCCCCAAACGGTGATGTAAAACATTTGCATCATCCGCTTTTCCGCATCCGGAAGCGCTGCAAAATCAAGGTTGTCCAAATGCGAAAGGACGTCCAACAGGAACGAAATCCAGCGGCGGGAGTCGATTACAGCGAGTTTTGCAAACGCTTTGGCCAAAACATCCTCCAGCGGTTCTGAAAAGTCCTCGATGGCATCCGCTCTGGCACAAATGCGAGAGAAGGAGGAAAACTTGTAAATCGCCCGCGGATCGAGATGGTAGTAATCCAAGAAATTTTTGAGCGTCAGCTCCAGCCTACTGTCCTCCGTGAAGGAGGCTGCGCGAGCCACCAACCCAGCCGTATTGCCATAGGACGCGCGGATATTCTCCAAAATGTATTTGGCCGCCTTCTTCTCTAACTGGATATAGCAGCCCTTGGGGACGGATACAAAACCATCCTTGATCTCCCGGCTCACGCTGCGGGTGGTATTCGACAGCAGCGCCGCAAATTTATCCTCGAAATTGTACTTTCGATTCGCTTGACCGATGAAGTCCAGCACGGTCAGACATTCCTTGTCCTCGGATAGACGCAGACCACGTCCCAGCTGCTGCAAGAAGATCGTCAACGACTCTGTGGGGCGCAGGAACAGAACAGTATTAACTTCCGGAATATCCACGCCCTCGTTGTAGATGTCCACGACGAAGATAAAACGCACATCGCCGGACACCAAGCGCCGCTTAGCCGCCGCTCTTTCCTCGTCCGAAGATTGCCCGGTGAGGCACATGGACGGGATGTTGTGGTCGTTAAAATAGCGGCACATAAATTCCGCGTGATCTACCGTCACACAGAAGCCGAGGCCCTTCACTTCGTCAATGTCCGTCACATATTTCAGCAGTGCCGTCACCACATGGTCGGCGCGGCGGTCGGCAACCGCCCCACTGAATGTATAGATATGCTCCAGCTCGCTCTTTTGGTAGCCACCGGCAGACCATTTGAGCGCATCCAGATTCACCGTATCGGTAACGCCGAAATATTGGAACGGGCACAGGAGCTTTCGGTCAATGGCTTCCGGCAGACGGATCTCCGCTGCAATGCGGTTATGAAAGTATGGCAGGATGCTCTTGCCGTCCATACGCTCCGGGGTAGCGGTCAAGCCCAGCAGGATGCGCGGCTGGTAGTAGGACAACAACTTCTGATAAGTCGGTGCAGCGGCATGGTGGAATTCGTCCACGATGATGTAGTCATAAAAATCGGGACTCGTCTTTTCCGTGAAGCTCTGTGAGTTGAAGGTCTGGATGGACAGAAACAAGTTGTCGATGCTCTCCGGCTTATAGTTACCCACAAACAGCTCACCGAAGTTTGCGTCCTTGAGCACGGCGCGGAAGGTGTACAAGCTCTGCTTGAGGATTTCCTCCCGGTGCGCCACAAACAGCAGGCGGCAGGGTCTATCCGGATTCTGCTTGCGGAAGCGTTTGTAGTCTAAAGCAGAGATGACCGTCTTGCCGGTACCGGTGGCGGCTACCACTAGATTGCGAGTATAACCTCGGACGGTGCGCTCCGCCTCCAGCTTGTCCAGAATCTCCTGCTGATAGGAATAGGGGTTGATATCCATAGTGTAGACTTCGGCATTGTTGGTGTCGAAGTATTTTTCTGCTTTCAGCGCCCGCGCCAAGCGCTCTCGCTGATCCTCCGCATAGTATTCAAATTCGCGGTCATTCCAGTAATACTCAAAGGTGGCGGCGATCTTGTCAATGGTTTCGGGTAGGTCGCGCCGCGTTACTTTTGTGTTCCATTCAAGGCCGCTGGTCAATGCGGCATTGGACAAGTTGGACGAACCCACATAAGCCGTCGTGAAGCCGGTTTCGCGGTAAAAGATATATGCCTTGGCGTGGAGCCGGGTCGTCTTGGTGTTGTAGCTGACCTTGATGTGCGTATTGGGCAGCTTTCGAAGCTCCTCAATGGCCTTCACATCTGTGGCGCCCATGTAGGAGGTGGTGATAATACGGAGCTCTCCGCCATTCTGCGTAAACTCTCGCAGCTCGTCCATGATAAGCCGCAGACCGCTCCATTTGATGAAGGACACCAGCATGTCAATTCTGTCAGCAGAGACGATTTCCTTTTTGAGCTCTGTGAACATCTGAGGCTCATGCACCGCGCCGGTGAAAAGCGAGCTTCGTGCGATGGAGGTTTCCGGGCGCTCTATGTCCGCTGCTGTTTTTCCCGCCGCTAACCGCGGGTCGGTCTCCCGTAAAAGCGCAAAAAGCTGCTCTGCCCGCCGGTCAACGCCCAGCGCGGCAAAGTCAGCTTCTTTCGTTGTATTTTGAATGAGATCAACGATCTGGTTGATCAGCCCGATCTGGGCAGAAATATCCCCGCCGTTGTCCAGCACGTTATCCAAGCCCTTTTGAACCACATCCGCCAGATACTGCGCCAGCACCTTGGAGGCTTCCGCCTTGTCAATGGGCGCAACAGACTTGCGGGCCTCCGGAATCTCCGTAAGCTCGCCCGTCAAGGCATTGTTGATGACTTGCTCATAAAGACCGGGGTGTAACATAGTAAAATCCTCGATTTCTTCGATCGTTAGGAATTCTCAAATTTAGTTTTCATCAAATGCTCGGTCGATTAGAGGCTTTGCCTTCTCGAAATCTGCACCACTTTGCAAATAGAGCTCAACCGCACCGCAGCCCCAGTGACCGATGTTTGTAACATCTCTTGAAAAGCCTTCTTCAAATGATACAGTAGACACATCAAGCGGCAAATTCAGAATTAGCTTTTTCTTTTGGGCGACTACCGTGACTACATTTCTGATTTTCTTAAATGCCGCATATAGCTTCAGATGACTTTCGCTAATATCATCACCAAGGCTAAGAATATAGTTGGAAAGGTTTTCGTACAACACTCTAATGCTCTCGTCAGCATTTCTGATCTGCTCATCAAATGTTTTATCAGTAGCTTTTGTTTTGCTGACGGGTTCATTATCCGGAATAGCGGAGACAACATTCTCATTGACTTGCTCGAACATAAGCAGGTCCTCTCCGAATTTCTTATATCGGATCAAGCTAATATTGCGGTTCATCTGTTTGATTGCAGACTCATCATATTTTGTGAAGTCACCCGCAACGCATACAGCTCGCGGCATGCTCCAATCAATGTTATTAGCCGCTTTTAAACCCAGCTTTTCAATTACAAGCACTTTGAAACTGTCTTTATGATCCAAAAGCCAGTTCAAATAAAATAGACCTTGGTTAATCACATTCTCCTTCACAGACCGTTTGTATTCAAAGATGACAGGGCAATGGTTTTCGTCAATGCCAATGCTGTCCATGCGTCCACCATCCGTTGTGCGATACTCAGAGGCAAGAAATGTTACCCCGAAGAAGATATTCATATTATTTTCAATCACTGTCTGAAGTTCTTTCTCAAGTGTGACAGTACCGCTTTGATATTCTTTTACTGCGCCCTTTATGTTAAAAAGTTTTGTGTCAGCCATCGTATTCTCCATCCCTTTCGTCATTGGTAAACTCCATAACATCTCCGATATTGACATCTAACACAACGCAGATCCTATTAAGCACAGCCAGCGTGACTTCCTCATCCCGCCGCAGCCGGGTCATGGTGTTCGGCGCGATGCCTGCCGCTTTGCGCAGATCAGCCTTGCTCATCTTCTTATCGACGAGCAGCTTCCAAAACTTGTTGTACGAAATAGCCATTTCTGTTCGACATCCGGCTGCAAATATCGTTCTAATTATACATCTTTCTCGATCACAAGGCAAGAGAGCTTCGCATCGTGTTGCGAAACTCTCTAATTTCAAAAACAGCTTGCATGCAAGACTCTTACACATAGATCGTTCGTATATCTTGGCAGCAGTTTTACTTCTCATTCTCATTTTCCGCTCGGCGTCAATATCATAAGGGCTTGGGATACTCCCAAAATCGCCGCGTGTCCAGACAGCGGCTGTGCTTGCTATTCTCTCAAATCTCAGTTTTCTCCGTCCCAACGTCGCCCTTTCTCTCCGCCGAAATCTGTGCTATACTGTAAGAAAATCAGCGGAAGGAGGGCTTATTCATGGCGCTCAAACGGGTATTTGCCGGGTTTTATACACGGTACGACGGAAAGCCCATCTTCGTTGTCCGGGTGCTGAAGGACATCGACACGGGCGAGTCCATCGTGGTCTGCAAGGATGCCAGCTATGCCAAAGAAGACAACGAGCATTACCACCTCATCCGGTACACCTCCTTCTGCGAGCAGGTCGAGGTGGATGGTGTGCTGCGGGATAAATACGTCCGCCAGACCCGGCGCGAGATCGACGAAGGCACCGTCCGCGAAGTGTATGAGGACGGCTTTCCGGAGCCCAAGAGCAAGCCCTTCACTTATGTTGATGACGAGTACGCGGAGCGCGCCATCCGTTGCAGCAGAACCTACTATGAATACGCCAAGGACATCTGTGAAAACTACCGGATGGATCTGCGGCGATACAAACTCATCCGGGAACGGAAGCAGTACATCGGTATATCCAACCGCGAGGCATATCAGGCCATGTGTGAGGATCTTGCGTTTGCCCAGCAGTCGCTTAAAACGGTGCTCAACGACTCCGCCGATCTCTTCCGGAAACGTTTTTCCGAGGGGCTGTCCATCCGCAAGACAGCAGATGCCATGCAGCAGAATCGCGGCGTGATCGAGCGGCGACAGGCCGCACTCTATCGGGCGTTTGCCCAGCTTTTGCAGCAGCAGGATGAGGCGGACGGCATCTGTCGGCTGATACGGAAAATTGAATACGACCAAAGGGATATAGAGGATTTGCTCGAATAATTGATGCAAAAACAAAGCGCTTGTCGTTGTGGCAGGCGCTTCTTTTTTGTCATTGTTATGACAAAACCGTGACACTCCGCATCATTTTGTCCGTTGGAAAGTAGAAAGGGCAATTTGAAGCAGAACGCAGAGCTTGCTTCACCGTCCTCAAAACTTTTTTTGAGAAATCTGGGACAAAACCGATCTCTGATTCACTTAGCTAAGTAGAGGGGGAATCAGGAGCAAGAAAAGTTTTTTTGAAAGGGGGTGCCAAGTTTTTGAGGAAAAATGTCCGTTGTAAAGTAGAGAGGAAAACGTCCGTGAGACAAAATCGTGACACTCCGATTAATTCTGTCCGTTGAATAGTGAAAGGACCTTTTGGAGCGAGAGTGCAGGAGGAGGCCTCTATCCTCAAAACTTTTTTCGGACAAAACCGGAAAATGTGTCCGTTGGTTATATAGAGGGCCTTCTGCACGACCAAAAATTTTTTCGCGCCATCTGACAAACGGCAAAAATTGTCCGTGGGATGGTGAAAGGGAATCCAATCCATCCAATCCGCCCTTCAAACAAAGATTTCAAAATTGAAAGGAGAACCACTATGATCACTTACTACAACCACACCCACATGACCGATGTACCCACCCGCCTCCTGCTGGATACGAACCTCTCCGCAGAAGCCAAGCTCACCGGCGCGCTCTTGTACACCTTCGAGGACGGCGGTCTGAGTGCGCAGGAACTTGCAGATGTTCTGGGCCTTCCGCCCGAAAAAGTCGCTCCGGTTTTTGCTGAACTCACCGGCAACGGCTATCTGGAAATTCTGGAAGAAAACGGTTCCTTCGGGCTGCACCTGAAGGGGTGAGCCTCATGCCGGACCGCACGCGACCCATCCGCAAGGAAATCTGCCTGAACGAGCAGGAGCTGAATCTCATCCGCCACAAAATGCGCCAGTTGGGGACACACAACTTCGGCGCTTACGCCCGGAAGATGCTGATCGACGGCTACATCATCAAGGTGGACTACACCGAGCAGAAGAAGCTGGCCGCTGCCGTCAGCCGTGCCGCCACGAACATCAACCAGATTTGCCGCCGCATCAACAGCACCGAGCGCTGCTATGAGGACGACGTTGCCGAACTGAAAGCGCGGCAGGCCGAGATCTGGGAACTGCTGAAAGTGCGGCAGAGAGATGAGCTTTGACCACAACGGGATTTTCCGTGTGTGGGTTTTCCCTCACCGGTTTTCCGGACGGTGGACAAGCTGACGCTCCGGAGCGTTCCGCAACCGGATTTCAGGACGACGGTTTTCGTGCCTTCCATCGGGGCTGAAATTCATCCTCTAACTAATAAGAAATAAACCAAGATACAAGAGAATCAATCTATCAATCAATCAACACAAAAATGGATGGATTGATGGATGGGACAGGAGGTCAGATGAAAACTTTTTGCAAGCTCACGACGCAGAGCCCGGCGGCGTCCTATGTGCCGCTTCCGAGGTTTCTTCTCCAAGACGAAGCCCTGCGGGACATCAGCAACGACGCGAAGGTGCTCTATGCGCTGCTGCTGGATAGAGCCAGCATTTCCCGGCAGAACGGCTACGTCGAGCCGGACGGCACGATCCGGCTGTACTTCACCTTGGAGCAGGCGCAGACCAAACTCCACCGCAGCCGCCAGAGCGCCACGCGGATTTTCCGGGAATCTGGCAGGGCAAAATACTGCCCCGCCTGCGCCAAGGAGGTTCACCGCCAGCAGAAGGCGAAATCCGCCCGCAAACGGCGGTCTGGTGTAGACAATTTGGGGGAGAATAGCCCTTGAATTGCAAGCCTTCACGCACCGCCAAAACCGCGCGGCAATACGATTTCCCTCGCAGCCGCGAAATCGAATTTTATTTGTCTACATAGCAGCCGGAACACACGCATAGATTGAAACAGAAAACGCTCTGGAAAGGAGGGCAGCCATGGAAGTATTTCTGATCTTCCCGAAATCAAAGCAGGCGCAGCAGGAACTTGGGCAGGAGCTGGCGAAGTTCCAGTCCGAGCAGGTGCTGAAAACTGTCCAGAAGCTGCCCTGTTCCACGGAGCAGAAGCTGGAATTGGTGGACGCCGCCGTGAAACACCTGAAAGAGCAGCAATAATACATAGCAAACGAGCAGGCCAGCATTGAACGCCGGTCTGCTCGTTTGCTATGATTCCATCTGCTTGAAATACTTCTCCCATGTGGATTTGAAAATCTGCACGTTAACCTGTTCCCATCGCTTGAATTTTTGCGGAGGGACGCCAAGCTGCGCTGCATATGCCTTCTGCGTCAAGCCGAGCCGCTGGCGGATGGCTTTGATCTGCGCGCCCTGACCCCGCAGCAGAAACAGGTTGTAGTCATCCAGCAAATCCTCCAGCGGCACTTCAAACAACTCTGCCAGCCTTTCCATGTGTTCCTTCGGATAAAAGTCCCGCCCTGCCTCTTCATAATGGATGTAGGTACTGCGGTTGATACCCGCATAATCTGCAACGTCACGCTGACGAAGTCCTTTTTGATAACGATACCACCGCAGCTTGTCCGCAATTTCCGTGATCTCGGATGCGTCCGAAAACCGCAGATTGAACTTCTCGGCATCCAAAAACTTATGTGGAAGGACGACCGGGAACTTGAGAATTTGAAGCGGCGCAACTTTTAACGTACCTGCAACATTCGCAGCCAATACATAGCTGCGGACTTTCAGGCAGCAGAACATAGACCATTTTGCCCCAAAAGGTTCATGGCTTTCTACCTCAATTGTCGATTGTTCCGCTGGGGTGAGAATCGGAACCATCTCCACCGCCCTCGGGGTCATTCTCGTCCTCTTCCGGATCTACCGGGAAGGTGGTCCAGTCGATTTCATCCTCCGGTGAACCGAAGAGCACCACATGCGCCACCTTGCCGTCCCACACCACCTTGCGCACCACCGTGCGGATGGCGGCACGCTTCTGGGTCACGGTCATGTCGTCGATGTTGTCGTGGAACACGGTCAGCAGCTGCCGCATCACGTCAAACTCGATGCCGCCCAGAACACCGTTGTCGGTGAGGCTTTCCAATTCCCGGATGCGGGAACTCAGGGCGGCATCCTGTGCATTCAGTTCCTCGATGCGCTTTTTCAGGTGGACAGCAGCGGTGCTGTCGCCGAAGTCAGCCAGCGAATCGATCAGTGCATTGATTTTCCGCTGCGTCTCGGCCTGCTCTTTGCGCAGGGTGGAAAGCTTGGTCTCAAACTCGGAGCGGTTGCCTGCGTGGGCGGACTTTGCCTTTTCCAACTGCTTCATAAAGTCGCTGGAATGGTCGGCAAGGTGCTTGACCTGTTCGCAGATGGCAGCATCCAACAGATTGCCGTTGGCGTTGGGAACGCTGCAAAGCTCCCGGCGGCTGCGCTCCTTCAGTTTGCACATATAGGGAAAGACCACCTGCCCGTCGGCAGTTTTGCGCCCGGTGACCTTCGGGTACATCCGGCTGCCGCAGGAGCACCACAGCAGACCGGTGAGCAGCGCCTCGTTGCCGCGGGACTTGTGGTAGGACTTGGATTTGTTCCGCTCCAGCGATTCCTGCACCCGGATCCACCGGTTGGAGGAAATGATGCCGGGGTGCTCGCCCACCGAAACGATCCATTCGCTGATGGGATTGTAGACCGTAGCACGGCCTTTTTCCTGGTCGCTGCGGTTGTAGGCAAGCACGCCGCGCACACCGTCAAAATCGGACTCCGGGGCGAACAGCTCCGCTTCGTTGTCCACAAAATACTGATAGGCGTCCTTGTCTGCAATCAGGTAGACAGGATTCTGCAAATTCGACTTGATGGAAAACCGGGTGAACAAACGCCCGGTTTTTGTTTTGATGCCCTGCCGCAGCAGCTCGGTCTCGGTCATGGTCAGGGAATCGTACTGCTCGTAGAGGTCGAAAATTTTGTAGATGATCTCTGCTTCGTCCGGCAGAAGCTTAAGCTTGCAGGCCTTTTTGGTCTTGCCGTCCACCGTGATGCTCTTGACGCTCTCAGAGGCGTAGCCCGTGGGGGTCGTGCCGCCCAGCCAGCGCCCGGTCTTTGCCAGCTCGTGCATGTTGTCCCGGATGCGCTCCGCGATGGTCTCACGTTCCAGCTGACTGAACACGGATGCGATGTACATCATCGCGCGGCCCATGGGGCTGGACGTGTCAAAACTTTCACGGATGGACACAAAAGTCGATGCCCAGCCGTCCCAGTTCTTCAATCAGGCTGGAAAAGTCGCTGATGTTGCGGCTGATGCGGTCCAGACGGTAGACCACAATGGCCTTGAATTTCCGGTCCTTGGCCGCAGTCATCATCTTTTTGAAATCCGGGCGGTTCAGGTTGCCGCCGGAAAAGCCTTCGTCCTCAAAGACAACGGCATGTTCCGCAGCGGCATCTCCGTAGTGGGTGCGGATATATTCGCGGCAGAGGTCGATCTGATTTCCGATACTTTCGCCCTTGCCGGTGTAGCGGGATTTGCGGGAATAGATGGCAATGGTGTCGGCAGTTCTGGCCATGAGATACCCCTTTCTGTTGTCTGGCGGCCGTAGATGCGGCTGTTGCAGCATGGCAGGCCATCTTTGTAAAGAAAAATAACGATAGTCATACATATTTCATCATACTACGAACGGAGCTGTCAAGGATGTGACAAGGCAGGATAAGCGAGGAAATCAGGATGTTTGACTATTTCTATGGGCAGTCGGGCGAGGTGTTCTCGTATTTCTGGGTGCCCCAAATTTTATTCCGGGACATAAAATTCAAGGACCTGCCCACCGATGCCAAAACGCTGTACGGCATCCTGCTGGACCGCATGGGGCTGTCGGTGAAAAACGGATGGCTGGATGAGCAGGGAAGGGTGTATATCATTTTTCCTGTGCAGGAAGTGATGGATGCACTGGGCTGCGCAGACAACAAGGCAACCAAACTGTTCCGGGAATTGGAAAAGTTTGGACTGATTGAGCGCAAACGGCGCGGGCTGGGAAAACCCAATCTGATTTACGTCAAAAACTTTGCAGACCCGCGTTTCCGGAATCGTGAAAAGAACGGTTCCGGTGCCGCGGATTCAGCGCAGCAGGAAACGGCAAAATCACGAGGAAATAAGACTGAGTGGAATAAAACCGAGGGGAGTGAACCTGATCCTTTCTCTTCCGACGCGGAGAGCAAACCGGATGAGCGCACACGGCTGGAAGCGTATTTTATGCAGTCGTTGGAGGTGGACTTGCTGCTCCGGGCCTGCCCGGATGAGGAGGACACCATCCATCAAATCGTGAATCTTCTGGTGGATACCTGCTCTTCGAAACGCAGAATGCTGCGGGTGGCAGGGGATGACAAGCCCGCGGAGGTCGTGCGCAGCCGATTCATGAAGCTGAATGCAGACCATAGCCGCTTTGTGCTGAAGCGTCTTGCGGAAAGTACCGCACCGGTCCGGAACATGAAGCAGTATCTGCTGGCTGCACTCTACAATGCACCCACGACCATGCAGCTTTATTACCAGAACCAAACCAATCATGATTTATCGAACAGGGGGTGATGAAAATGTCGAAAAAAGCAACCACGATTGCCATCGTCAATCAGAAAGGCGGAACCGGCAAAACCACGACCTGCGAAAATCTGGGCGTAGGGCTTGCACGGGAAGGCAAAAAGGTGCTGCTGGTGGATGCCGACCCGCAGGGGTCGCTTACCATAGTCGCTTCGCTCCTATGGCCAGTTGTGTGCACTGCGTGCAGATTTATATTTGCCCGCCATGCGGACATTGCCATCAGCATGGGCTGGCAGCAGCCCGATGAACTGCCTGTTACGCCTTCTGCCCTGATGGCAAAAGCCATGAACAACCAGTGCATCCCGCCCGGTGAAGGCATCCTGCACCATGCGGAGGGCGTTGACCTGATTCCGGCTAACATCGAACTGGCAGGGTTGGAAGTGGCCCTTGTCAACAGTATGAGCCGGGAAAAGATGCTCAAACAGGTGTTGGACAGCGCCCGGCGGGAATACGATTATATCCTGCTGGATTGTACGCCGTCTCTGGGAATGCTGACAGTAGTCGCTCCGCTTCTATGGCTAGCGGTACGCACTATGTGCGAATTTATAATTATCTCCTGTGGAGATACCGCCATCAATGCACTGGCCGCAGCGGATACCACGCTGATTCCGGTGCAGGCGCAGTACCTTTCGGCAAAGGGACTGGAGCAGCTGCTGCAGACCATTCAGAAAGTGCGTCGGCAGATCAACCCGAAGCTGAAAATCGAGGGTATCCTGATGACCATGACGGACAGCCGCACCAATTACGGCAGGGAAATCGACTTGTTCAATTGGCAGAACAGCGTCAAGGATATGATCTCGCAGATTGAGTTTGTTCGGATGGTAGATGTGCAATCCGAAACGGTAGATCGTTATATCAAGGATGGAAAAATCAAGCCGGATTTTTCTGTCCCGTTTGGCGACAAGCGGATGTTCCACTATTTCCGCGAGGAAAGTGTCCGAAACATTGCCAAGCAGTACGGCTGGGATCTTATCACGCCGCAGAATATGGCAGATAAGTTCATGAAATTCATTGAAACGATGGATATGAGCTTTTCCTATAAGCCGGTCCTGCTCAAAGCAATTTATGAGTACATGGACAGCAATGGCAGAGTTGCCCTGCCGGATGTGGAGAAGAACATTCTGTCCAATCCTTTCAAGCGTTTTGAAGACATGCGCTTTCTGATGCGCTGCAAAGATGTGGAGACCGTTGAAGTGAATCCCATCATCTTCCGCAAGCTGACACGGAAAGACTGGCTGCATATTGTGGACGTCTGCGACAAGAGCCTTGAAAAATATTATATGAGGTTCAAAAAAAAAAAAAAATTAGAAAGGATGTTTATTGGACATCACTTTTTGTAAGATACCTTCAGAAGAAGCGACAACAGACTTCTGAGGAGGACAAAACAATGTCAAACGGTGATTATGGCTACTTCGGCAAGGGCGATACGGGCTATGCCCAGTACATGACGGCGTTCAACCGCAACTTCGGCGGTTCGTCCGGCGGCGGTGGTGGCGGCGGAAACCACAACAACAATGGCGGTGGCGGCGGGGACGGCAGCGGGTGCGGCTGCCTGATCGCCATTGCAGTGGTCGTGGTGCTGATCCTGATCGTCTTGGGTGGCTGAATCAATCCCTGCAGGTGAAACACAGGTTTTCCCTGTGGGGATTTTTCGAATCTGCTTGTAGAAAACGGCGGTTTATGGTAGCATGAAATCAAAGAAAAACAGGAGGGCTTACACATGGTTTTACTGGTTGTGGATACACAGAAAGGTATCGTGGATGAACGCCTGTATGCGTTTGAAAAGTTTGTCAGCAACATCAGGAAACTGATCCGGACTGCCCGCGAACAGGGAATCGAGGTCGTCTATGTCCAGCATGACGATGGGCCCGGTACAGGCTTTTCCATCGGAGACGATGAATTTGAGGTCTATTCCGGGTTTGCGCCGCTGCTGACTGAAAAACGGTTCGTCAAAACCGTATGCAGTGCGTTCAAAAAAGAAAGCGGTCTGCTGGAATATCTGACGGAAAAGGGCGAAAAAGATGTGATGGTCTGCGGCATCATGACCGACTTCTGCATCAATGCAACGGTGGAGGCGGGCTTTGAGCATGGCCTTCACATGATCGTTCCTGCCTATGCAAATTCCACGCAGAACAACGAGTATATGACAGGGGAGCAGAGCTACCGCTATTATAATGAGTTCCTCTGGCCGGACCGCTATGCCGATTGTGTGTCCATGGACAAGGCGCTGGAACTGCTCAAAAAGTGAGGAGTTTACAATGATTTCTGAAAAAGTAAAAAATCAGATTCAAGTGGAGCAGGGCGACATCACTAAGCTGGACTGTGACTGCATCGTGAATGCGGCCAATCGCAGTCTGCTGGGTGGCGGCGGTGTGGATGGTGCCATCCACCGGGCAGCAGGGCCGGAATTGTTGGCGGAGTGTCGTACGCTGCACGGCTGCCGCACCGGCGAAGCAAAAATCACCAAGGGCTACCGGCTGAAAGCAAAGTATATCATTCATACGGTAGGCCCGATTTATTCCGGCACAGCAGAGGATGCTGCGCAGCTGGCGGACTGCTACCGCAATTCGCTGGGTCTTGCCAAAGAGCATGATGTCCATAGCATTGCGTTCCCGGCAATTTCGACCGGCGTGTATGGCTACCCGCTGGAAGATGCCACGGAGATTGCAGTCAAAACAGTGGCACAGTGGCTGGAAGATCACGCGGATTACGCCATGCAGGTGATTTTCTGCTGCTTCGATGCCCGGACGGAGCGGGTGTATCAGGCGAAGCTGTAACCGGAAGAGGTGTGAGAGATGGGCTTTTTCAAAAAGCTGTTTACAGGGATCGGGTTTGCGGCAGGATTTCTGTTCTTCGGATGCTTGTCAGTGATTGTGTATGCGTCCCGTGGACGGCATAAACCCTGCCATCGGCGCAGCAGCTTTTGGAACACACTGGAGCGCTACCTGATTTTTTCGTGGATCTGTGATGGTGTGCGCAGCAGCCGGAAACGAGCGGAAACGTCCTATTATCAGCGCACAGGCAGCGATTTCTGGCAGACGCAGACACGGGTTCGACCGGAAAATGTTAAAAATGCTGTTCCTGCGGTGAAAACACCAAGGCCGGAGGCAAAAAGCACGAGCACAGGTGCAACGCGGTCGGTGAAACCAAAGAGAACGGAGCGTCCTTCTGCGGCACAGAAAGCATCGGCAGCACAAAGCAGCGTCCGAAATGTGTCGGTGCCGACAGCGGCAGGGCATAGTGCATCAGAGGCTGATGCAGGAAAGCACAGCGAACGGTCAACACAGAAGCTGGATTCCAAGTCAGAACAGGCTGCGCAACAGTCAGAAGCCAAAGAAGTACATCAAAAGTCCGCACAGCAATTGGAAGCAGAACGGCAGCAGAAACTGGAAAACCTGCGTGCTGCAATGCAAAAACAGATTTGCACCATTCATGCAGATGTGGAACTCCCGGCCAACGGTCAGAATGACAGTGAAGCGGCGGAGCAGAAACTGCATATCCTGCTGTATAAATCCACACTGCCTGAGAATGACCTGAATCAAGCGCTGGATGAGCTTCGGACGGAGCGCAGACGGCAAAAGGCAGAGTATCAGGGGGCACCGTTTGCGGATGTGTTTCTGGTGAACCTGATTTTGTCTGATGAGGACAGTGAGCGGGCCTGCATCGTGGATGTGGGGGATACGGGCATGAGCTATGTCATTCCATGGAGCAGCATCCCGAAGGAACTGCAGGAACCGCTGCACCGCTACGTATCGGAAGCGGAAGGAAAACTCTGCGGCTACTGCAAGGAAGAACTCTGCAACAGTGAAAGCGGCAGGATAGTCGTGGAACTGTATCTTGGCAGGCAGGATGGACACAGCTCCCGAATCCTGTACTAAAAATGGAGTAAAGATTGAAATACAGAGAAATCGCAGACGGCATTTTTGTTGACCGTCCCAACCGCTTTATTGCCCATGTGGAAGTGAATGGAGCAGTGGAAACCGTCCATGTCAAGAACACCGGGCGGTGCAGGGAACTGCTGCTGCCCGGTACGGCGGTTCGGCTGGAAGTGTCAGATAACCCGAAACGCAAAACAAAATACGACCTTGTGGCGGTACACAAGCAAGGTCTTGGCTGGGTCAATATGGACAGTCAGGCACCCAATAAGGTGGTAGGGGAGTGGCTTGCAAAACAGGGCTACGACTATATCAAGCCGGAATTCACCTATGGGAAGTCCCGCATCGACTTTTATATGGAAAAGGGCGAGCAAAAGTATCTGATGGAGGTCAAGGGCTGCACACTGGAAGTGGACGGTATCGGCTATTTCCCGGATGCACCTACCGAGCGGGGTGTGAAGCACCTGCACGAGCTGGCACAGGCACAGCAGGCAGGGTATCGGTGCGCAGTGGCTTTCGTGATTCAGATGGAAGGCATCACCGAGGTGCGGCCAAATGTCAGCACACAGCCGGAGTTTGGCACGGCACTGGCCGAAGCAAAGGCCGCAGGTGTGCGGGTGCTGTTTTTGCTCTGCCATGTAGGGCGGGATAGTCTGGAAATCGTGGAGCAGAGTGAAGGGTGAAGACGGCAGAAAAACGCTTTGCGTGATTCAGTCACAGAAATCATAAATAGGAAATGTTATCATATAGATACAAGAAACACACCGATAACATTCCAATGGAGGATTTCGATATGAAGGCAAAGTTTTACATCTGCAATCACTGTGGCAACCTCGTCACTACCATCCATAACGCAGGCGTTCCGCTGGTCTGCTGCGGGGAGAAAATGAAAGAACTGGTTCCCAACACGGTGGAAGCCAGCGGCGAGAAGCATCTGCCGGTGGCAGAGCTTTCCGGCAGTTGTCTCACGGTCACAGTGGGCGCGGTAGAGCACCCCATGGCGGATGTTCACTATATCCAGTGGATCTTCGTGGAGACTGAGAACGGTGGGCAGATCCGCTATCTGAATCCGGGGCAGGCTCCCAACGCGGTGTTTGAACTGGGCAGTGAAAAGCCGGTGGCCGTTTACGCATACTGCAATCTGCATGGGCTCTGGATGACGAAACTCTGATACAATCAATGCAAACGGGGAGTGATTTGATGTCGCTCCCTGTTTTTTGATGAGAACTTTATGCGGTTCTTTTGGTTCGGAACTGTGTATAAATGGGATGGATAAAATGAGTAGGCACACGATATGCGTTTGTTAAATGCTGATAGCGTTCAATTTTTTGCGTGGAATCGTGAAAATAAGACCTGTGAAAAACGTAGAAAAACGGACTATCTGCTGAATGGAGATGCACCGCATAACAACCATCTGAGGGAAAGATTGACGTTTCTTGCACAGGAATTAGAAAAGATTACGGCGGACCTCCCGGTATGGGGATAGGAAAAGCAAAATCCTCTTTTTCAATGCCCAAAAGTGTGGTAGAATAGGTAAAAGATTCAGTATCTGAAAAACGGAGCGCGCAACAATGAAGATTCTGGTCAGCGCCTGCCTGCTGGGCGAAAACTGCAAATACAGCGGCGGAAACAATTACAATCAGGCGGTCTGTGATTTTGCGCGGGGGCATCAGGTGATTCCGGTCTGTCCGGAGGTTTTGGGCGGCCTGCCCACACCGCGGTGCCCGGCGGAAATCGTGCAGGGCGTTGTCACGAACAAAGAGGGCATCAATGTGGACCGGGAGTTCCGGGCAGGTGCAGCGAAAGCCCTTGCCATCGCAAAAGAAAATGGGGTGGAGCTTGCCATCCTGCAATCCCGCAGCCCCAGCTGCGGCGTGAAGGAAATTTACGATGGAACGTTTTCCGGGACAAAGATTCCCGGACAGGGCGTTTTTGCCAAGATGCTGATGGACGAAGGCATCCGTGTTCTGGATGCCGGGGAATTGCCTAAAATTATCTTGAAAAATGAGGACGGAAAATGTCAATCAGACTGATTTGCAGCGATATTGCCGATGTGATGGCTTTTGGCGACAATTATAACGATGTGTCGATGCTGGACAT
>OWJJ01000385.1_pt1 | contig 32190 bp, 28 predicted proteins | sample 1732811 | NCBI WGS metagenome assembly OWJJ01 (sample SAMN05065756, study PRJEB22554) | human gut metagenome | biome: ENVO:2100002; feature: ENVO:00000062; material: ENVO:00002003 | host: Homo sapiens | place: USA
ATCGTCGGCAGCGTCAGATGTGTATAAGAGACAGGCCTGCCGCTTTCGCCCGCAGGAAGCGGTCACCCTTGCTGGATTTGGAAAAGCCGGTGGTGAGAGTGCAGGTGGTGCGGGGAAGAATGCAGCTTTCCTCCCGGCGCCCTGCCGCCCGCAGCAGGGCCGGGATGGCATACTGTTCCAGAGTTGCCGCTGCGGCAAAGGGGTTGCCGGACAGGCAGAACACCAGCTTGCCGACGATCTCTGCCGCCAGCATGGGGCTGCCGGGCTTCTGTGCCACGCCCGCAAAGAGCATCTGTGCCCCCAGCTGTTCCAGCACGGCGGGCAGATAGTCCTTCTGCCCTACCGAAACGCCGCCGCTGGTAATGACAGCATCGCAGCCGGTCAAAAGCTCCCGCAGCTGGCAGGCGATGACCTCCGGGTCATCCGAGCAGTGCCGCCGCTGCACGGCAAAGCCCAGCTGCCCCAGCCGGGCGGCGTTCTGGATGCCGTTGGCATCGTAGATCTTGCCGGGAGCCCACGGTTCACCGGGGGCCAGCAGCTCACTGCCGGTGGAAAGAATGCCCACGGTCAGAGTGCGGTACACCGGCACCTCGGCATAGCCCTGCCCTGCCAGCACACCCAGATGGGCGGGGGTCAGCGGCGTGCCCTCGGCGGCAATGATGGCTCCGGCGGCGATATCCCCGCCCCGGAACACCACGTTCTGCTGGGGCTTCAGGCTTGAATAGAGCTGCACCGTTTCTTCGCCGCTGTCGGTCAGCTCCTGCATCAGCACACAGTCCGCGCCCTCCGGCAGAGGGGCACCGGTCATGATGCGGGCCGCGCAGCCCACAGGCAGGGCGGCGGCGGGGGCATCCCCGGCGTAGAGCTTCATGGTCACAGGCAGCGTGACCGGCGTTTCGCGGCTGGCCCCGGTGGTGTCGGCGCTGTGCAGGGCGTAGCCGTCCAGCGGGCTGCGGTCAAAGGGGGGCTGGTCCATCCGGGCGCACAACGCCTTTGCGGCAATGCGGCCGCAGGCTTTTTCCAGCGGCAGGGTCTCCACCGCCGGGCGCGGCAGTGCCGCCGCTGCATCCAGCACGCGGCGCAGCGCAGCGGCAGGTGCGCAGAAAGGCTGTTTCATAAAAAATCCTCCAAATGCCCGGCTGCACCCGGTCTGCTATGGCTCAGACGGGGCGTTCCGGGGATATTCTCTTTTCATAAAAAGGCAGGTGAAAAAGAAGCGGAGACGTCTTGACCGAAAATCAAAACGCCTCCGCAGAATATCCGCACATACCGGCCAGCGGCAGCTTGCAGTCTGCCCTGCCGACGGCATCCCCGGCTGTGCCGTCCTTGCAGTGACGGTACGGCCCGGGAAGTGCCCTGTGTGGATGGGAGGAGTTCTTTTTTTCAAATTGCAGCGTTTCTTCTGCGGGAAGGCGGAGGGGTTTCTCCCTCCACCCTTGAATGCCGGCTGATCTGTTTCGAGATCCGCCCTTAGCATTGCGGCGCGGTGTCCTGCTCTTTGCGGGAGTTTAGACACCTTTGCTCAAAGAAGCTCTTATACCCTGATTCAATTGTAGTTTATGGTTTAATCGCAGAAATCGTCCACGTCGCTGATAGCCTTGGCGTAGCGGCGGGTGAGGTGCTTGGTGGAAAAGAGGAACCGCTCGTTCTGGTTGTTGGTCAGCTCCTCGATATCGGCATACTCCGGGTTCTCCTGCATGGCCTTCCAAGTCTGCTCGATGACCTCCGGTGCAAGGCCGTAGGGGGAGCGCTGGAAGTACTTGAGCGGAGTGGCGCTGGGATAGATGCGGGCATTGAACCGCACCATCTCGGCGAACATCACACACAGATCCTTGTCCTCGATGAGCTGCGCGATCATGGCGTAGTTGTCGCTCATGTTGGCGGTGGAATAGTAGTAGGTATCCTTTGCGCCCTTGCGGGTAGTGATGTCCTCACACTGGGGGTCTGCAGGCATCTGCGCCAGCAGCTCGTCGGCATTTTCCACCTCGGTCAGCAGCAGGGCGTGGGGGGTCAGCAGCGCAGCCGCAGAGCGGGAGCGGATGTAGCCTGCCAGTTCCTGTGCGGGGGTAAGCTGGGGCAGCTCCGGGGCCGTGACGGTGGGCTGATCCTCGTAGGGGTCGCCCTGTGCTTCCGGAGCAGCGGCCAGAAAATCCAGCAGCTCCGGCTTCGCAGCCTCGGTCTGCGCTGCCTCGGCGGCTTCGGGTGCGGCCTCGGCGGCCTGCTTTGCGGCAAGCTCGGCGGTCTCCCGCTCCACCACGGCCATCACATCCTCGCCGGTCTTGGCGGCGCTGCCGTCAAAGGTGCTGCCGGTCTCCTTCAGGCGGCGGGCCGTCTCGCTTGCGGCGTCGATGTCAAACACCTCTGCCTTGGGCTTTTTCTTTGCGGCCAGCTCTGCCTTCTGCAGTTCCAGAACGGCCTGCTCCGGGTCTGCGCTGCCGTCTACGGTGGTGGTGTAGCCGGGTTTACGTCTGCCAAACAACATGACGATCGTTCCTCTTTCTATGGGATTTATTCAGCTGCTGCGGTGTTCTGGGCGTAGATGCCGCGCTTTTCCAGATCATCGGCCATATCCGCCAGATCATACTTCTCCAGTGTCTCGCGGGTGGGCACACCGGTGGTGCGATCCCAGCCGAAGGCGTCATAGAACAGATCCTTTGCCTTTTCCATGTCGGCGCGGTCCAGCTTGGTGGTGCCTTCCTCGAATGCCTTGAAGTCGGGGTCCTTATCGAACACCCAATCGCAGATGGCATCGTGCTCCTGACGCAGATTTGCGCTGCCGCAGTTCTGCTGGAAGCTGATGGCGGTCATCACGCGCAGCATCTGGGTGATGCGGGCACCGTCCTCCTGCAGACCGGCCTGAGTATAGGTCTCGCCGGTGACAGCAGTCATAAAGTCTGCCTGCAGGTCCAGATCGCCGTGGTAGTCGCGCTCCTTGGAGGGAGACTGGGTCATGGGCCACATCCAGTTGCACAGGGTGGCGGAGTCGTGGAAGTTCTTGTCGTTGACGCAGTATGCAGCCAGCTTTGCCTTGTTCTCGTTGATGGGAGTGTAGGCCTTGGCCTTATCGTAGCAGCCCTCGCCGAAGAAGTCCTCCATGACCTTCTTGGTCACCTCATAGGGAGCGCCGGAACCGGTCTCGCAGACGATCTCGTGGATCATGCAGTCGCGGTTGTAGACGAGGTTGTACAGCATGCCCACCTGCCATGCCTCAGCAGGGCCGTGGTGGTTGGGGAAGCCGTTGTAGATCAGGTTGGAGTTGGTAGCGCCGTCGTCGCGGTCCAGCCAGCTCTTGGGCAGGCCGAACTTTTCCATCATGGCCAGGGTGCCCTTGGCGATGACGGACAGGTCGCCCTCACCGTAAGCCATGCGGCGGATCAGCTCAACCTCCCAGCGGGGATCGCCAGCCTTCTCCCACTCCCAGGGCAGAGAGTCGTACTCAGCCTCGCTGATGTACTTGGTGGCCTCTTCGCGGGGCATCCGCAGGATCCACAGCAGGTCGCGGTTCAGGTTGCCGTAGTTGTCCCACAGGCCCATATCGTCCACTGCATGAGACCATGCCAGGTTGATGACCATGGTGCCGTCGCCTTCGTACTTGAAGTCGTGCACGCCGTCCGGGTAGACGCGGGTGCCGTACAGCACGGGCATGCAGGTGTTGGAGTTGTGGGTGGGCAGATCGTAATCTGCCAGCGGGTCCACATCATACTCGGTGTAGCAGCGGATGGGGCAGGAAGAGCAGCCGCCGTTCTTCACGGTGTACTCGGCAGCGGGAGCGCCGAAGTCGAAGTAGCCCTTGAAGCAGCGCAGAGCTACCTTGTTGATATCGTTGTAGGGCTGCTCGCCGGTATCCACGGGGCCGCCGGGAGCCTTTTTCCACATACGACCGGGAGCGCCGGACCAGCGGTTCTTGCCGGAGGTGGCGCTGTACTCTGCCCAGCTCTGGGGCTGTGCGGGCACATTGTGGTTGTTGTTGCCGCCGATCAGGTTGCCCATCATGTAGTTGGACAGCTCCAGCACCTTCTTGGGGTCAGCCACCTTGACGCTGCCGGTGCCGCGGATGGCAAGACCCTTCAGCTTCTTGTTGCCCAGCGCAGCGCCCAGACCGGCGCCGCCGGAGTTGCCGAAGCTGGTGTTCAGGGTGGAGTAGTCCACCAGATTCTCACCGGCAGGGCCGATGGAAGCGGTCTCGAACTCGCGGCCGTTCTGCTCCACCATCCACTTGTTGGCAGCAAAGGTGCCCTTGCCCCAGATCTCGCTTGCGTCCTCCAGAGAGACCTTGTCGTCCTCGATGCGCAGGTAGACGGGCTTTTCGGAGATGCCGCTGAACACGATGCCGTCGTAGCCGGCATACTTCAGCATGGAGCCGATGTGGCCGCCCATGTGTGCGTCGATGATGGAGTGACCCTTGGACCAGGTGGAGCGGAAGGTCACATTCATACGGCCGGAGCAGGGCACGCCGGCACCGGTCAGAGGGCCGACGCCAAAGATGACCAGAGCCTTCTCGTCATAGGGGTCCAGCTCCATGGGAGCTTCCTCGTACATGATGCGGTAGGCCATGCCCATGCCGCCGATATATTTATGGTACTTTTCGTCATCCTGCGTGGTGATCTCACCGGTGGTCAGGTTGACGCGCAGGATCTTGCCTGCCCAGCCATAGGTTTCAGCCATTGTTGTTCCTCCTTACAGATCCATGTAAGCAGCCTGTGCTGCACTGGTGACGGCATCCCAGTCCACGATGGACAGAGCGCCGGACGGGCAGCCTGCCACGCAGGCACCGCAGGCGATGCACTTGGACGACTTGCCGGTCTCGGGGTTGACGGTGGGCATGTGCCACGGGCAGGCCTCATGGCAGGCACCGCAGCCGATGCACTTGTCGGTATCCACTACGCGGATACCGCGGTCGTCGGTGGTGATGGCCTTCTGCGGGCAGGCATTGCCGCAGGCGGGGTCCTCACACTGGCGGCAGGTGTCCGGGAAGTAGACAAAGCAGTTGTCGGTGCCGGACAGCAGGCCATTGCCGTCGCCGTCCAGATTCAAGCGGCGCTGGATCTTGACACGGCTGATGTAAGAGGAGCACACACCGTCATTGGTCAGCGTGCAGTTGATCTCGCAGCGCTGGCAGCCGGTGCACAGATCCGCATTGACCACCAGCAGGCCCTGCGGCAATGCCCAGGTAGCCACTGCGCCGCTGTCCACCTGCTGCTGGGAGCAGCCGAACAGGGACAGCATGGATGCGGAGAGGGTGAGCCCTGCAAGGCTCCTGCCCGAAATTTTCATGAACTGGCGGCGGGTCATGTCAGCCGTCAGAAAATCGGTTTTTGCCATAGTTTCCATTCCTCCGTTGAGGTCACTCTGCGCAGAGCACCTCGGTCACATAGAAATACGAGTTGTTGACGATGTTCGTTACCGCCGTCGAGGTGATGGTCGCGCCGGAAAGGGCGTCCACCTCGGTCAGATCGGCACTCACCGCACCGGTCTGGGCCTGCTCCGTGGTCAGGTCGGCCTGTGCCAGACGCGCCTTGGACTGCTCTTCTGCCGAGAGATCCGCAAAGGGGATCGCCATGGGCTCGCCGTCCAGTGCGCTCTTGCTCAGCTCGGCTGCGTACAGCCTGCGGCGTGCCACGGCCTCTGCGCTGGAATCCAGCGGCGGGGCCAGCTCATCGCTCAGGGGCCGACCGTTCAGTGCCGAGAGGGTCAGGCCTGCCGCATACATCCTGCGGGTGGCCTCGGCCTCGGGAGAGGTGTCGGACACGTTCCACTGTGTGGGATCGAACTCCTCAGCGGCAGTGGTGTCCTCCGCCACTGCACCGGCAGAGGCGTAGGCTGCGCCGGTGGCCGGATCGGTCACGGTGTAGCTCTTGCCTGCCAGCGTAAAGGGGGCCGCGCCCTGGTACTGGGACGTGAACTCCGGAGCGACACACTGGCCGCCGAGGCTGTCCGTCTCTGCCTGCGAGAGGATCTCGACAGCGGAAACATTGCCCTCGGCGTCAAGGGTCACAGCAGCCTGCACATCGCTCTGGAAGCCCTTCTGAGAGCCCTCCACACGATAGCTGCCGTTGTCGAGCTGGTACACTGCGCTGATGCCGTAGGCGGCTGCATCCGCCTCCGACACCGGCAGCAGGGTACCGGCAACCGTGGTGCGCGCGTGCTGCACAGCGATCAGACCGACCGCCATGGCAACCGTGGCAGCGCCCATGGCTGCATAGCCCGGCAGCCGCTTACGCCACAGCGGAATGGGCGCAAACGGGTTGGTTGCCTGCTTCATGTTATCACCTGCCTGTTTTTGTTTGTGCGGGAAAGTTTCCCGGACATGAAAATAGCCGCTCCTGCTGCTGCAACAGCGAAGCGGTTTCTTCGTTACTATTTTATCATCTGTACCGGAGGTAAGTCAACGCAAACAGCTGTGCTTTCCCTGTTTTGTCACCATCATTTTACACATTCTGCTAAAGTTAGCGGATGTTTCCTGCCGCACACCAGCTGCAGGCCGTATTCCTGCGCCAGTTCCAGCGATTGGATCGTGGGCATGCTCTTGCTCACCAGTGCCGGAACGCCCGCCCGGATGGCCTTGCGCACCATGTCCACGGGCACCCGGCCGCTGGTATAAAGCACGCATTCTGCCAGCGGGACGTCCTGCAGCAGCATCTCGCCCACAGCCTTATCCAGCGCGTTGTGCCGGCCAATGTCCTCGCAGGCAAAAAGGATGGTTCCCTGCCGCAGCACAAAGCAGCTGTGCACGGCGCGGGTGGCGCGGTACAGCGGCAGACCGGCGCTCATGGCGGCGGCAAGCGTATCCAGCCATTCCGGCTGCAGCTCCAGCTGCGGCACCGTGCGCAGCGGCGGCAGCTCCACCGGGCTGCTCAGCGTGACATTATCCGTACAGCAACTGGACACCGCCTGCGCCGCTGCACTGCGGGCCGTCAGCCGATGGTTCAGGTAGACGTTCACCTTCAGCCCCTCAGCACAGACTGCGGCCTGCTCTACCTCCTGTGCCGAAGTGATCCAGCCTTCGGTCAGCAGCCGCCCCAGTGCCAGCTGCGGCAGCAGCTCCGGCGTGCACACCACCCGGAAGGCCGGCTGCTCATTGACATAAAGCGCGGCGGCGTGCTCTGCCGGAAGCACCGCTGCGGTGCCATCCGGCAGACGCGCCGTTTCAAAGGCAGCTGCCCTGCCAAAAAGGTCGTTGATCTGCATAAGTCCAGTTCCTTCCCTGTGTGCCGGGTCTCAGAAGCATTTGGTCCCCGCACCAATACAATATAAGTATAGCAGAGGATCCCGCACGAGAAAAGACTGTCCGCTGCATTTCAGGGCAAAAAGGTTATTTCGGGACCCTTTTGGGCAGAGCAGGCGTCCCCCTTCTGTTTGCACGAAAAAGCACCCGCCGCCGGGCATTTTCAGACCGGGCAGCGGGTGCTTTCCTTTATATAATGGAGAACGATGCAGATGATTTACTTTGCGGCAACATTCTTGGTAACCATCACGTCACTGTCCAGTCCGCAGACGTTGTGCAGAACGATGGTGCCTGCCTTGACGGGGGCAGTCAGCACCACCTTGCGGATCTCGTCCATCACCGGGAAGATCATATCCTTGGGGATAGCCCGGGTCAGGCGGACGCTGGTGACAGGCAGCTCGCCGCCCTTGACCAGCACCGAGCTGGCGATGGTGCGGCGGGGCGCAGTCAGCTCCTGACGGACATACTGTTCGCCGCGGGGGCAGGTGTGGCCGGTGACCGAGATCACCTGACCATTTTCAACTTCGGCTTCGATCTCGCAGCCGTTGGGGCAGACGATACAGGTAAATTGCTTTTTCATTCCACCGACACCTCCAGTGCGCCTTCCTCCTGCAGCTTGGCAGCAGAGACCTTGAACTGGATCATCTCCGCAGGAATGGCTTTCTTCATCTTCTTGGCAGCAACTTCCACACCGTTCTGGCGCACCACGATGCGGCAGTCACGGTAGTGGTTCCGCACGCGCAGCGACAGGCTGAAATCGTTCTTGCCGCTGACCTTCTGCGGGATGGTGTGGCCCACGCCCTCGCCGCACTTCACGTCCAGCGTGCAGGGGTCGATGCCCTTGCCCTCAACGTAGGCGGCAGCGTGGCGTGCCAGTGCCTCGGACTCCATGGAAACGAAGTCCACCAGATCATGCACATGCAGCACATTGCCGGCAGAGAACACGCCGGGCACGTTGGTCTGCAGGTTCTCGTCCACGAAGGCACCGTTGGTGTGGGGGTCAATGGCGATGCCGGCATCCTCCAGCAGCTTGTTCTCCGGGATCAGGCCGACGGAGAGGATCAGCGTATCGCACTTGTACTCCTTCTCGGTGCCGGGGATGGGCCGACGGTTCGCGTCCACCTCGGAGATGGTCACGCCGGTCAGACGGTCGCGGCCATGGATCTCGGTGACAGTGTGGCTGAGATAGAGCGGGATATTGTAGTCATCCAGACACTGCACGATGTTGCGCGGCAGGCCGGAGGGGTAAGGCATCAGCTCGAACACTGCCTGCACATGAGCGCCTTCCAGCGTCATGCGGCGGGCCATGATCATGCCGATATCGCCGGAACCGAGGATGATGACCTCCTTGCCGGGCATCCGGTTGTAGAGGTTCATGTAAGCCTGCGCGGTGCCTGCGGTGAACACGCCCGCCGGACGCTCGCCGGGAATGCCCAGTGCGCCGCGGCTGCGTTCCTTGCAGCCCATGGCGAGCACCACAGCCTTTGCCTGATACTGGCGCAGGCCGCTGCGGGTGGAGGCGGTGACGACACGATCCGCCGTCAGGCTCAGCACCGTGGCGCTGGTCTCGTAGGGGATCTCACGCTTGTTTACCTCATCAATGAAAGCCTGTGCGTATTCCGGGCCGGACAGGCTCTCGCCGAAGCGGCCCAGACCAAAGCCATCATGGATGCACTGGCGCAGGATGCCGCCCAGCATCGCCTCGCGCTCCAGAATGATCATGTTGCGGATGCCCTGCTTGTGCAGTTCCACCGCTGCGGCAAGACCTGCGGGGCCGCCGCCGATAATCACAACGTCCTTCTGTTCCATCGCTCAGTTCTCCTCCTTCCGCATGGTTCCGGTCAGGACCCAGGAGCCCTGACGGCTGTAACGAACATCCTCTGGCTCGGTGCCCAGCTCCTGCTCGATGAAATTCTCGATCTTCATCTGGCAGAAGCCGCCCTGACAGCCGCCCATCATGGCGCGGGTGCGGTACTTGATGCCGGTCATGGTGGAGACGCCCAGCGGGTTATGGATGGCCTGCAGGATCTCCGCCTTGGTCACTTCCTCACAGCTGCAGATCATCTCGCCGTAATCGGGGTCCTGCGCAATGAGCTCTGCCTGCTGCTCCGGAGTGCACTCTGCAAACTTGACGATGCCCTTGTGGTGCGGGTCGAAGCCGGGGTTTGCCTCGAACTTCTCGTGCTCCAGCATCAGGCCGATGACGTAGCGGGCCAGCGGCACGCTGCCGGTCAGGCCCGGGGACTCGATGCCCACGAGGTTGACGGCATTGGGTGCCACGTCGTCCCGGATCTCCACCTTCCAGTCCTGAATGGCGCCGTTCTCATCCACCCACTTGGGCTGGATGCCGGCGAAGGTGCGGATCTGATCCTTTTTAAAGATGTGGGGCCACAGCTTTGCGCCCTCCACGGCCAGACTGTCCATGTTGGCCTGCGGCACGCTGTAATCGTCCAGCACATCGGTGTTCTCGGCATCCGGGCCCACGGTGACGTTGCCGTCCACGGTGGGGGTGATGTGGATGCCCATATAGGTGTTGCTGGGCACCGGGTACACCGGCATGGGCAGCAGCTTACCCATGCGCTTGTGCAGGATGATGTAGTTGCTGCGGGAGCCGATGACACGGTAGCCGGTCAGGCCCAGCAGGTCGGAGATCTGCTTTGCGCCCAGACCTGCGGCGTTGACCACCCAGCGGGTGCAGACATCGCCATGCTCGGTGTGCAGATAGTACAGCTCGTTTTCGCGGGTGATGGCCGTGACCTTGTGGTCAAAGAAGAAGTCCACGCCGTTGGCATGTGCGTTCTCGGCCAGAGCCACCGTGTACAGGAACGGGTCCATGATGCCGCTGTTTTTGGACCACATGGCAAACTTGCCCACCACGGCGGGCACCAGCTCATGCAGCTTTGTCTCGTCGATCATCTCCAGACCGGTGCAGCCGTTGACAGCACCCTGCTTCATGGTGCGCTCCAGCTGCTCCATGTCCTCGGGGGTGTTGCCCACCAGCACCTTGCCGCAGCGCTTGAACGGGAAGTTCAGTTCCTCGGCCAGCTGGTCCATGATCTTGTTGCCTTCCACGCAGCATTTTGCCTTCAGGCTGCCGGTGGGGTTGGCAAAACCGCCGTGCACCACCGCAGAGTTGCGGCCGCTGGTCTCGTTGCAGACGTCCAGATTCTTCTCCAGCACTGCAATGCTCAGCTTGTAGCGGGACAGCTCGCGCGCAATGGCACTGCCCACGACGCCCGCACCGATGATGACCACATCGTATTGTTTTTTCATGGTATCCACCTTTCTCCTTTTTCTGGTATGGGAAACCGGCGTTGTGTTATATGTTTCATCGCTTCAAATATATAACATCCCGTGACTTCTGTCAAGCACTTTCCGCAAAAATTATAAACAAAAATGAGCTCTGTCCTTTGGTAAAAACGACAGAGCTTCTGGAAAATTCGGCGGGAACCGCTTGAAATGCCAAGGGAAAAGGGGCTCCCGGATGCAGGCAGGGCCTCCGCATCCTTCCATTCACGGAAGCGGCCCTGCTCACAAAAACAGCTTCTCAGATGAAGAAATCCGGGAAGCGGTCCAGCAGGCTCTGGAAGTGTTCCCGGTAGGCGCCCAGATGATGCTCGAAGAATGCGTCCACATCCACATCCTTGGGCAGGCCCACCATCAGATATTTGTACAGCTGCTCATGCTCCTCGCGGAAGGTCTCCATATCCATCTGGCACAGAGCGGTATCCAGATAGCGCACACGATCCATGTGGGTGGTAACGTTGTGCATGGCCTGCCAGATGCGGTCATAACCGGCATAGGTATACAGGCGCTTATGGAACTCGTTGTCCAGCGTGATGAAGTAATCGCCCAGCACATCGTGGCTGATGCAGGCGGAGCCATCCTGCTGTTCCAGCAGACCGTGCAGCTCACTGAGCTGTGCCTGATTCAGGTGGCCGGACAGGCTGCGCAGCAAAGCGGGTTCCAGCATCTTGCGCATGGCATAGCCCTCGTTGATGTACTGGATCGAGATCTTGGAGACGATGCTGCCGCGCTGAGGCAGCACATCCACCAGCCATTCGCCCTTGAGCATCATCAGTGCTTCGTGGATGGGCGTGCGGCTCATGACCAGATGCTCGCTCAGCTCCGCCTCGCTCAGCTGGCAGCCGGGCTGCAGCTGGATGTTCATGATATTCTTGCGCAGGATACGGTAGGCGTAGGCCCGGTTGTTCTCGTCCGGCTGGCGAGGGTCCATCAGCAGCGGCAGGATGCGGGACTTGTCATCTTTCATTGGTAAATTCCCCTTACAATAGTTTGCTCTCCGGCAGGAAAGCGCTGAGTCAAGGTTTGTTGCTTCTAAGATATTGTTTCCTCTATTATAAGGCATAACATATCACTTGTCAAAAGCCTTTTTGCTAAAAAGCAACTAAAATCCTGAAATTGCGGATAAAAAACTGTAAAACAAGTTGCATTTCCGCCCCAAAGGCGTTATAATATGCTCAACAAGTAACATATCAGTTGGCTATAGGAGGTCAATCACATGTCTGAAATCAATGCGATCCGCTTTGCAGAACCCTGGCAGGTCTCCTGCGTCAAGATCCCCATGCCGGAACCCAAGCCCGGTGAGGCCCTCATCAAGATCATGGCAGCCGGTATCTGCGGCAGCGACATTGGCGCGTTCCGCGGCACCAATGGTCTGGTGAGCTATCCCCGCGTCATCGGCCACGAGCTGGCCGGTGTGGTCGTCTCCATCCCGGAGAACAACAAGAACGGCATCAAGGTGGGCGACCGCGTGGTCGTGGACCCGTACCTGTACTGCGGTCACTGCTATCCCTGCTCCATCGGTCGCACCAACTGCTGCGACGATCTGCACGTTCTGGGTGTGCACGTTGAGGGCGGCATGGCCGAGTACTTCTGCCACCCGGCTGATATGCTCGTCAAGATCCCCGATGGCATGAGCTGGGTGCAGGCCGCCATGGCCGAGCCCCTGACCATCAGCCTGCACGGCATCCACCGCGGCGGCCTGAAGGCAGGCGAATACTGCGCCATCATCGGCGCAGGCCCCATCGGTCTGGCTGCTGCCATGGTGGCACAGGCCTACGGCGCACACGCCATCCTGCTGGATCTGGTGCAGGAGCGTCTGGACTTTGCAAAGTCTCTGGGCGTAGAGTACACCATCAACTCCGGCAAGGAAGATCCACAAGATTACTCGTCGTAACTTTATGAAGGTTGCAGGTGTCTCTGCACTGGCCATGGGTCTGGCAGCCTGCGGCGGCAGCTCCTCCAGCACTGCTGCTTCCACCTCCACCGCTGCATCTGCTTCCACTGCTGCAGGCGGCGAGGTCACCGGTGATAAGGTCGTGATCAACATCGGCCACATTAACGACGAGAGCGACTCCTGGCATCAGGGCGCTCTGAAGTTCAAGGAGTACTGCGAAGCCAACTCCAACGGCACCATCGAAGTGGACGTGTTCCCCAACAGCCAGCTGGGTCCCGAGGTCGATATGATTCAGGGCATCCTGTCCGACAGCGGCACGGTGGACATCACCTTTACCGGCGAGTCCATGCAGACCTACCAGCCCGATCTGGGCATGATCGGTATGCCGTACCTGATCCAGAGCGACGAGCAGATGGAGAAGGTTCTGACCGGTGAAGTCGGTCAGGAGTTCGAGGGCCTGATGGAGGCCTGCGGCATGAAGTGCCTGGGCTACTTCACCCGTGGTCCCCGCTACATCACCTCCACCAAGAAGATCACCAGCGTTGCCGACTGCAACAATCTGGTCATCCGTACTCCCCAGTCCGCTATGACCGTGGCCGCTTTCCAGGCTCTGGGTGCAAAGCCCACCCCCATGGCACTGTCTGAGGTCTTTACCTCTCTGCAGCAGGGCACCATCGAGGCACAGGAGAACCCGCTGGCCATGATCGAGACCCAGAGTTTCTACGAGGTCTGCCCCTACCTGATCCTGACCGCTCACCTGCGTGCATGGGTCTACATCGCAATGGGTCTGGCCCAGTACGAGCGTCTGTCCGACAGCCAGAAGGCCGTTGTGGATCAGGCCGGTGCCGAGTGCCAGGCATACGAGCACGAGCTGTTCCTGGACAACGAGGAAAAGTACTACAACCAGCTGCAGGAGCAGGGCATGGAGTTCATCGAGGTCGATACTCAGGAGTTTGCTGATGCAATGGTCAGCGGCGTGCTGCCCATCCTGACCGACAGCCAGAAGAAGATCTACGACGCTATCGAAGCTCTGGCCTGATCGACTGACGATATAAGTTAAGTTGTTCCAACGGGGCAGGCTGACAAAACTTGCAGTCTGCCCCTTCTTTATCGTCCATACCCACCCTCAAGGAAAGAGAGGTCGAATCTTTTATGAAAAAAAGCCTGAATAAGTTCATCAAGGGCTACATGGAAGTGCTGTATGCGCTGAGCTCCGTTTTCTACATCGGTTTCTGCTTCTGCGTTCTGGTGCAGGTCATCAGCCGCAACTTCCTGCCCAATGCTCCCTCCTGGACCGAGGAGCTGGCCCGTTATTCCTTCATCTACATGGTGGCCTTCGGTGTTGGTCTGGCTGCTTTGAAGCATGAGTTCGTCAACGTGGAGTTCATGGGCGACTTTTTGAAAAAGAAGAGCCCCAAGGCGCTGAAGGTGCTGAACCTTGTCATCGAGTTCGCCATTCTGGCCATGTGTCTGGTCATTCTGGTGATGGCCGAGCCGAAGTACTGCTTCCCCGCCTTTGCGATGAACTCCACCGCCACCAACATTTCCATGAAGTATATCTACTTCTCCCAGTTCCTCACCTTCATCATCCTGCCTGTCAGCTACCTGCTGGACATCGTCCGCACTGCGCTGAGCTGGAACGATACCGCTGAAAAGGAGGACTAAGCAATGGTTGCAGTTCTGTTTATCGTTTTCCTCGTCGCGCTGGCCATCGGCGTGCCCGTGGCGTTCAGTCTGGGCCTCGCATCCGTAGCCTACATGCTGGGTTCCCACATCCAGATGATCAACTTCGCACAGTATTTCTTCAAGGGTCTGGACTCCTTCACCCTGCTGTGCATCCCCGGCTTCACCTTTGCCGGCAACCTGATGAATCAGGGCGGCATTTCTGAGAAGCTGCTGGACTTTGCAGACGCACTGGTCGGCCACATCACCGGCGGTCTGGCTTATGCAAATGTTCTGGCCTCCATGGTCTTTGCCGGCATCTCCGGCACGGCTCTGTCCGATACCGTCGCACTGGGCGGCGTTGAGATCCCCATGATGGTCAATCAGGGCTATGACGTGCCCTTCTCGGTCGCCATCACTGCCGCTTCCTCCTGCCTTGGCCCCATCATTCCCCCGTCTGTTCCCATGATCATGGCTGCTACCATGACCGGCCTGTCCGTCTCCAAGATGTTCATGGCCGGCATCGTCCCCGGCCTGCTGCTGGGCCTCGGCATGTGCGCTACCTGCTACATCCTGTCGGTCAAGCGCCATTACCCCAAGCGCGATAAGCGCGCAAGCCTGGCTCACGTCCTGCATGCAACGAAAGAGGCCATCTGGGCGCTGATCATGGTGGCCATCATCCTGTTCGGCATCATGGGCGGCATCGTCACCCCCACCGAGGCTTCCATCATCTGCGTGGTCTACGGCCTGTTCGTGGCTGTGTTCATCTACCGCAAGATGGGCCCCAAGGAGATGTACTCCTGCCTGAGAGATACCGTTTCCTCCGCTTCCGCTATCATGGCTCTGGTGGCCTTTGCAAACGTGTTTGCTTTCATCCTGACCAAGGAGCACATCCCCAGCATGATCGCCGACGCAATGCTGCGCCTGACCTCCAACAAGTACCTGATCCTGTTGCTCATCAACCTCTTCCTGATCTTCGTCGGCATGTTCATGGAGACCATCGCCGCCATCCTGATCCTGTTCCCGACCCTGCTGGCTGTGGCTACCGCCGTGGGTGTTGACCCCATCCAGTTCGGTATCATCGTGGTCATGAACCTGGTTCTGGGCCTGTGCACTCCTCCCGTCGGTGTCTGCCTGTTCGCTGCTACCAACATCGGCTCCCGCTACGGCAAGTGCACCCTGTCCGACAGCGTGAAGGCTCTGGTCCCGCTGCTGATCGTCAACTTCGGCGTTCTGTTCCTGGTCACCTATGTGCCCTTCCTCACCGTCGGCGTGGCAAATCTGGTCATGGGCTGATCCTTTTCCTAGTCTTTCCAAGAAACTCCTTTACTTCGTCAAAAAAGGGCTGCTGCAAACAGCCCCAAAAAGAGATAGGCGTTCCCGAAAGGGGCCGCCTATCTCTTTTTTGCACCTACAGCCTTCGGTGCCGCCCCGCTGGGATGGGAATGGTCATTCCGCCCCATGCCGGCCTGTCATAGATCGGCCGTCCCCGCTCCGGCCTCTTCTCCGGTCGGCATCCGGAGAAGCAGGAGCTCTCTGCGCAAAGATCATAGAAGCCTGCCGCGCTCAGGACTGCCGGCTGAGCCAGCGGCCTGAGGAAGTCCTGAACATCATGCGGAATGCCCCCGCAAAGCCCCTGTGCAAGGGGCCGTGAGCAGTCTTCCTTCCGCTGCATTGCCTGCCCCGCCGCTCTAACGCGCTGTGCCATAAAGTGCATTTTTCGCAATGGCAAGTTCTTTGTCATTCCGCAATGCCCGCCATCTCCGAACAAAAAACGGCCAGACAAAAGCAGGGTGCGCCCCGAAGGACACACCCTGCCAGTTTATTTATATCTCACAATGTGCGCTGAGACCGGCGCAAAGCGCCCTCAGATCGCGGAAACGACCCGGTGAAGGGTTCTTACTTCTTGAAGGTCAGAACGCCCTTGCGGTAGGAAGGATCGCGGCTGTCCACGAAGTCGAAGGCTGCCTGTGCATCCTCGAAGTTCCAAGTGTGGGAGATGCTGCCGCGCAGATCCACCTTGCCCTCGTTGACCAGATCGATGACATCCTGGAACTTGCGGTTCTGCAGGCGGCTGCCGCGAACGTCCAGCTCCTTGGAAGTGATGACGAACTGGTTGACCTCGGTGGGAGCCACGGAGAAGCCCATGGTGATGACGCGGCCGGCGTTGCCGGTGGCCTGCAGAGCGGTCAGCAGGCTGCCCTTGACGCAGGCGGCATCGATGGTCACGGTGGGGCCGTAGCCCTCGGTCAGCTCGTGAGCCTTGGCGGGAACGTCCTCCTTCAGGCTGTTGATGGTGTAGGTTGCGCCGTTCTTCTTGGCCTCTTCCAGCTTGGCGTCGTCGATATCGGTGACGATGATGGCCTTGGGGTTGTACAGCTTGACGATGCGCAGGATGGAGCTGCCCAGAGCGCCGCTGCCGATGATCATGACGGTGTCCTCGCTCTCCAGCTCAGCACGGCTGCAGCACTGCACAGCAATGGTGGTGGGCTCGATCATGACCGCCTCTTCGTCGCTCAGGATCTCAGGCACCAGATAGCAGTCGCGGTCCGGCACAGCCATGTACTCGCGGTAGCCGCCGTCGATGTGCACACCGCGCACCTTCAGGTTGCCGCAGACGTTGGGACGGCCCTTGCGGCAGGCATAGCAGTGGCCGCAGGCGGTGACCTGATCGATGATGACGCGGTCGCCCACCTTCACGCGGGTCACACCCTCGCCGATCTCCTCAACGATGCCCACATTCTCGTGGCCGATGATGCGGGGATAGGTGGCAGCGGCATTGGTGCCATGGTAGATGCCCACGTCGGAGCCGCAGATACCGGCAGCGACCATGCGGACCAGAACATTGTTTTCCTTGTCGATCTGAGGCTTCTCGAGATCAACGATCTGCAGTTTATTCGGTTCAACGATCTGAACGCCCTTCATAAAATCTTCCTCCTAAAATCTGATAACGGTCTTAAAGATTTTGATGATCTTTCTGCACGGTGGGCGGATGGCTCCGGGCCGTGCTGATACTAACATATTACCATAGACGGAGCAAAAAGTAAATTGCTTTTTGAAAAAAGAAAGTATTTTTCCCTTTTCGCAAAAAAAGACCTGTACAGCGGCTTTATTTCATGTTTTCATGAAACCCCGGCAAAAATATGTAACATATCACAACGGCTAAAATTCAGTAAAAAATGAAACGGGCCATTGCACAGGGGGCAAGCCCCGGAGCAACAGCCCGTTTTTCGTTCTCCACAGCAGGAAGATATTAAAAAAGATACAGCCAAACCGGATGCGGCAGCCCGTTCCGGTCGTTATGCAAACACGGCCACGACCACCTGCATCGCCACGCCCAGAAAGGCACCTGCACCCCAGGTCAGGCTGGTGATGAAGAGGTTCTGTTTCCAGGAAGGATTGGTGCGCCACAGTACCGCCAGGCCCACGCCTGCACCGGTGCACAGGCCCGCCACCAGACTGGAAAAGCGCAGGGCGCCCTCCACATACAGCTGGGTCAGCAGCACGCTGGCGGCGCAGTTGGGGATCAGGCCCACCAGCGCGGCCACTACCGGCTGGAAGAAGCCCATGCTGCCCAGAACGCTGGCAAAGACGTCCTCGCCCACGCCCTCGACGATCAGGCCGAACACCAGACTGAACGCAAAAATGAACACGAAGATCTCCAGCGTGTGGCGCAGAGCTGCCTTCCAGATGGGCTGTGCGTTTCCGGCTTCGTCGCTGTGCTCCTCGTGGCAGTCCACTTCATCCGCGTGGCCGGTGTAGCCGCCACGCAGGCTTTTGGGCAGCACACCGCGCAGGACAAAGTCCAGCGCAAAGCCCACCGCAATGGCGTACACCACCTTGATGACCATGAGCACCGCCAGCTTGTCCCAATAAGCCGGCATGGATACCAGCAGCGGGATGGCTTCGTCACTGGTAGCAAGGTAAACCGCCATCAGGGTGCCCAGCGTGATGACGCGGGAGGAATAGAAGTTGGACGCAATGGCCGAAAAGCCGCACTGCGGCACACAGCCCAGCACCGCGCCCGGAATCGCGCCCCAGCGGCCGCCTCCGGCCAGCAGCGCTTCGATGCGCTCACCATGGCGGGTCTCAATATATTCGATCAGAAGATAAGCCAGAAACAGGAAGGGCAGCATCTTGGCAGTATCCACCAGAGATTCGCCCAGAACATCCAGAAACAGTTCCATATACACTCCAAACACAGCAGAAAATTGCTTTATCATAGCAAATTGCAACCAATTTGCATTTTCGAACAGGGATGATTATACACGATATTCTCTCCAATTGCAATACCAAATTGCAAATTGATTGCAAATTTATATTATGGAACGCTGCAGCGCGTAAAAAGCACGATCTTAAATGGTCTCCGCTGACGCTCTGACCCTTTTCAGCGGAATTATTATTTTATTTCGCAATTCTGGAAAATCTGCGGATTTTCCAGAATTGCCTTTTCACGGGAGGAGTCATAACCGAAAGCGGAAGCTGCCGAGCTGGTTTCCTGCGGAAACATTCGCGCGGCGGAGTTAACGTTCTGCCCGCAAGCACAAGCCTTTCCTCCACGACCCCCGCCCATGAAAATGGGGTCCAGAAACACCCACAGGCGTTTCTGGACCACAAAATCAAAAATATAATTTCCTTAGCTTATGCGCAAAGCAACGCGGAGCGCATTTCAAATCGTCCCACACAGCAGGAGTCTGCGGTCTGTTTTACCCCTTCATCGGCACAAAGCCCACAAGGTCTTTTACCACCTCGCCGCCGATGATCAGGCCGGCCACCGAGGGTACAAAGGCATTGGAGCCCGGCACCGAGCGGCGCTGGGTGCACTTGCGCTGGGTGCCCGGAGGGCAGATGCAGTGATTCTTGCAGCTGATGGCGTCATCCTCGATGGGGGTCATGGCAGGCTCCTTGGAGTAGACCACCTTCAGGTGCTTGATCCTGCGCTTGCGGCACTCGGTGCGCATCACCTTGGCCAGCGGGCAGACCGAGGTCTTGTAGATATCGGTCACTTCAAAGCGGGTCGGGTCCATCTTGTTGCCTGCGCCCATGGAGCAGATGATGGGAGTGCCCGCCTCCTTGCACTTCATCACCAGCGCCAGCTTTCCGGTAACGGTGTCGATGGCGTCCACCACATAGTCGTACTGGGTAAAGTCGAACTGGTCCTGTGTTTCCGGGCCAAAGAAGCACCGGTGGGTGGTCACCTTGATGTCCGGGTCAATGTCGTGGATGCGCTGCGCAGCCACATCTACCTTATATTGCCCTACCGTGCTGCGGGTGGCGATGATCTGGCGGTTGAGGTTGGTCAGGCAGACCTTATCGTCATCGATCAGATCCAGTGCCCCCACACCGCTGCGCGCCAGCGCTTCCACTGTGTAGCCGCCCACGCCGCCGATGCCGAACACCGCCACGCGGGAATTGTGCAGTTTTTCCATGGCTTCCGCGCCCAGCAGCAGCTGCGTGCGGGAATACTGATTTTGCATTTTGTTCTCCTTACTTTTCTACGCGGGTGATGGTGCCGCCGCCCAGCACCGTGTCGCCCTGATACAGCACCACGGCCTGACCGGGCGTAGGGGCGCGCTGGGGCTGGTCAAATTCCAGCCGGAAGCCGCACTCCGCCGGGTAGACGGTGGCGGCCTGCTCCACCTGATGGTACCGGGTGCGGGCTGTGACCCGCAGCGGCCCGGTCAGCTCCGGAATGGCGATCCAGTTCACCTCGTCCGCATACACGATGCGGTCGAACAGCATCTCCTCCGGCCCTACCGTGACGGTGTTTGCCTGCATGTCCTTGCCGCAGACGTACACAGGTGCCCCCATGGCAAGGCCCAGCCCCTTGCGCTGGCCGATGGTGTACCGCACCGCGCCGTTGTGGGTGCCCACCACCCTGCCGTTTTCATCCAGAAAATCACCTGCCGGGTAGCGTTTGCCGGTGAAGTCCTCCATAAAGCGAGCATAGTCGCCATCCGGCACAAAGCAGATGTCCTGACTGTCGTGCTTGTGGGCATTGACGAATTTGTGCTGCTCCGCGATCTCGCGCACCTCGGTCTTGTGCAGGCCGCCCAGCGGCAGGCGGATATGCGCCAGCTGCTCCTGGGTGAGGTTGTAAAGCACGTAGCTCTGGTCCTTGCCCTCGTCCAGCCCCTTTTTGAGCAGGAAACGGCCGGTGGCCTCGTCCTGCTCCACCCGGGCATAGTGGCCCGTGACCACATACTCCATGCCGTGTGCCCGGGCCCAGTCCAGCAGATGGCGGAACTTCATATATTTATTGCAGTCGATGCAGGGGTTCGGCGTGCCGCCCGCCTCATACACGCGGACGAATTTTTCAATGATCTGTTCCCGGAAGTCGGCCGTGAAATCCAACACTTCGTACGGGATATCCATGGCATACGCCACCTCTGCCGCGTCCTCGATGTCCTTTTCCGAGCAGCAGGTGTGAAAGCCGGACTGTCCCAGCGTTTCGTTGCGGGTGAGCCGCATGGTGATGCCGGTGCAGTCATAGCCTGCCTGCTGCATGAGCCATGCCGCCACCGAGCTGTCCACGCCGCCGCTCATGGCAATAAGGGCACGCGGCTTTGAATCAGGGGTCTGTGTGGTCATAAGTTCTCCTTTGGTGCATTCAACACACTAAAACAGTAGTATAATAGTAACTCTGAAAAGAGCGCTTGTCAAGACGCAGCAAGCTGCTGCACTGCGGCCAGCAGGGCTTGCCGCTCGTTGGGGTATTCTTCCCGGATCACACCGTCCAGCAGCGCTTCCAGCACTTTGCGGATGCCCGGCCCCGCCGGGACGCCTGCCGCCATCAGGTCGCGGCCATTCACAGCCAACTGGCTGATGCGGCAGCATACGCCGTCCGCATCCAATTGTTCGGCCAATTCGGAAAGTGCAGCAAAATCAGCCGAACGCTCCGGCTGCAAGGCTGTGCCCAGTGCGGCCAGACGCCGCACGGTACACAAATTATATTTGCCCAGTAGTCGGCGGGCGTAGATAGTAAAGTCGGGTGTGACGGTAGCTTTCTCTTCGGACACGATTCGGGCCATTCCATCGCCCGCCCTATTGCCTTCGGCAACAGGGTCCCACCCCAGCGGACGGTCCTCAGAGAAACTACCGTCACGCCCTCTGGCTTCCCGCACCAGCACCGCTGTTTCCTCAATACAGGCATTGGAGCAGCGCAGGCGCCTGAGGATGCGGCGGGTGCCGTCCTCGCCAAGGCTCAGCAGCAGCGCCGCCAGACGGACGGGCAGGGCCTGCTCCCCCGCCGGACAGGCATCCACCACCGGCTTTGCCGCCGCCAGTGCCTCCGGTGAAAGCTCGGGCAAAACAACGCCGAGTATTTTTTCGTCAAGATATGCTGCAGGGGCGGGTGCGCTCAGCAGTTTTGCAAGCTCTTCCTCGATGCGCTCCACCGATACACAGTCCAGATGGGCGCACAGCTCCTGTGCCGCCTGCGCCGTGGGCGGGTCGATGGAAAAGCCAAACCGCGCTGCGAACCGGTACAGCCGCAGGATGCGCAGCGCGTCCTCGGTGAACCGCTGGTGCGGCACGCCCACGGCCCGCAGGATGCCGCTCTGCAGATCGGCCTGCCCGCCAAAGGGGTCCACAAGGCCCTCTTTTGCATTGTAGGCCATGGCGTTAATGGTAAAATCCCGCCGGGCCAGATCCTCCCGCACATCCGGTACAAAATGCACCTCGTCCGGGTGACGGCCATCGGTGTAGGCTCCCTCGGTGCGGAAGGTGGTGATCTCGTACAGCCCACCGCCCTGCTTTACAGTCACGGTGCCGTGCTGCAGGCCGGTGGGGATGCATTTTTCTTCGCCGAACAGCTCCATCCCCTGCTGCGGCAGGGCGCTGGTGCAAAGATCCCAGTCATGGGGGGTAAGACCCAGCAGGCTGTCCCGCACGCAGCCGCCCACCACGTAGGCCGCATAGCCCGCCCTGTGCAGGGTGTCCAGCAGCTCGGCCGCGCCCTCGTCCATCCGGATGGTCATGGCTGCACCTCCTCGTACTGCAGGGTGATGCTTTTGCCGTCAAAGCCGCATTCTGCCGCCGGAAAGATGCCCTGTGCCTGTTCGGCATACTCCTCCGGGTCGGTGATCATGGGGGAGTAATGGGTCAGCCACAGCCGTTTTGCGCCCGCCTGTGCAGCAAGGGCCGCGCTCTGCCCGAAGGTGCTGTGGCCCCACTGCCGGGCCTGCGCTTCCTGCTCCGGCAGCGCATAGGTGGCGTCGCAGAGCAGCAGGTCTGCATCCTGTGCCGCCTGCAAAAGGCCCGGGCAGGGGGCGGTATCGCCGGAAAACACCACGCTCAACCCCCTGCGCGGTGCGCCCAGCACCTGTGCAGGCTGCACCGTTCTGCCCTCCACAGCAACGCTCTGCCCTTTCTGCAGCAGCTTCCATTGCTGCACCGGCACCCCCAGCGCCCGGGCCTGCTCCGGCGAAAATTTGCCCGCGCGGGGCAGCTCCAGCCGGTAGCCAAGGCTTTTTACCCGGTGCTTTGTGGCAAACGGCACCAGCCGCGCACCGGCAGGCCAGCCCTCGCTCAGCGCATCCAGCGCCAGCGGCTGGCCCGGCATAAGCACCTGCGGCTTTACCGGATAGGGCAGCGGGCCGGTCAGTGCCCGCACAGCCGCCCAGATATCCGGCAGGCCCTCCGGACCCAGCAGGGCAAGCGGCCTTGTGCGGCCCTGCGCGCCCAGAGTCTGCAAAAGGCCCGGCAGACCAAAGATGTGGTCGCCATGGTAGTGGGTCAGGCAGATGGCATCCGCCCGCATCAGGTTCACGCCTGCCCGGTGTGCCGCTGCCTGAGTTCCCTCGCCGCAGTCCCAGAGCAGGCCGTGACCGCCGCAGGCTGCAAACGCAGCCGAAAGCGCCCGGTCCGGCAGCGGCATGGTAGCAGCGGTGCCCAGCAGTGTGATGGTAAGCATAAAGATCGTTCTCCCTGTACAATGTATCTCTTAAGGTTTTATTGTACCACAGCCGGGCCGGTTGCACAATCGGTGCCTGCGGCGCATAGGATGGCCCAGCACAGCAAAAAGGGGGCAGCGGGATGAGACGCAAAAAAGGAGAGCCTTTTTCCGGCAGGCCGCACAGCGGCCTTGGGTGGGTGCTGCTGCTCGCCGCACTGGCCCTGTTTCTGCTGGCCGGTGCGCCCGGCTGCATGGCCCAGCGGATGGCGTGGTCTGCCCGGGGAACGATGATCTTTCTGCCCTGCGGAGCCTGAAAAAAGGAGCGTCCTGCTGCACAGAACGCTCCCCTTTTCATTTTCCATCCGAATACGGCAGCTGCCCGGAGACGGTCAGCACCTCGGCCAGCTCCTCCTCGGAGCGGTAGCGCCACGCCGCCGTTCCCACCGCCACGTAGCAGGCATCGGCACGGCCCTCCGGCGAGACTGCAAGGATCACGGTCTCACCATCGCCCACAGCGGTCACTGTGCCGTCTGTGCTCACCTGTGCCACATCCGGGTTGCTGCTGAGCCATGTCATCGCCGTGTTTTTGCCGCCTGCAGCCTGTGCGGTCAGCTTCTGGCTGGCCCCCACTGCCTGCAGCAGCATGGCATTTTTGCTGATCCGCACACGGCCTATTTCAGAGGTGACTGTCACCGTGCAGCGCAGCACCTGCCCGGCTGTCGTCAGTGCGCTGATGACGGCCCTGCCGGAGCTTTGGCCCGTCACGGTTCCGCTGCTGCTCACCTGTGCCACGGAAGGGTTGCTGCTCACCCACTGCCGCACATAGATGAACCCTCTGTCGTTCTGTTCCAGCTTCAGCTGAGCCGAAGGCGCAGGCTCCTGCTCCGTAATGGTCAGCGCCAGCTCGGTGGTGTTCAGCACCGGGCGGGCCACTGTGCTTTTGCGCACGGTCACAGTGCAGGCCGTTTTTTCGCCCCGCTCGTTGCAGGCTGTGATGGAAGCCGTGCCCTCGGAATGGCCGGTCACCTTGCCGGTGCCGTCCACCGACGCCACCGACGGTGCGCTGGACGTCCAGATCAGGAAAAAGTAATCGTTGGGTGCCTGCACCGTCAGATAGGCCACCGGGGCAGGGTCCTCACTGGTCAGCTCCAGCAGCAGCTCCGAGGTGTCCAGCGTCATACCGCTGTCCGGGACCGGGTGGGCCTTGACCGCACAGACCGGCAGAGCTCCTGCCAAAAGCAGCGCCACACACAGCACGAATGCGCCAATGCCGGTCTTGAATCTTTGCTTCATGGGCTTTGCCCTCCCTGCCTGTTTCCGAAAACGTTCAAATACTCTTATCTTCGTATTATTTTACACGCAGAGCAAAACATGGTCAAGTTTTTGGGCCCTTCTGCCGTGCCGTTGGGCCGCATTTTGTGGGGAGTGCTAAAATCCGGTTTTCAATTTTGTACAAAACGCCGCCGTACCCGGGACCGGATACGGCGGCGTCTGCCTGTTTTTATCAGTAGTTGATCTTTTTCAGCTCAAAATAGCTCTGAGGATGTGCGCACACCGGGCACTTGAGCGGTGCGGACTTGCCGATATAGGTATATCCGCAGTTCCGGCACTGCCACACCTGCTGTTCCTCGCGGGCAAACACCCTGCTGTTCTTCAGGTTGTCGGCCAACGCGCGGTAGCGCTCCTCGTGCTCCTTCTCGATCTGTGCCACCATGGTGAACAGGGCTGCAATCTGGGGGAAGCCCTCTTCTTTGGCCTCTCTGGCCATACGGGGGTACATTTCCGTCCACTCGTCGTGCTCGCCGCCTGCTGCCATGTCCAGACAGGTCAGGGTATCGGGGATCGCGCCGCCGCACAGCAGCTTGAACCAGATCTTTGCGTGTTCCTTCTCGTTGCCGGCGGTCTCTTCAAAGATCGCGGCCAGCTGCTCGTAGCCTTCCTTTTTGGCCATGCTGGCAAAGAAAGTGTACTTATTGCGTGCCTGGCTCTCACCGGCAAATGCTTCCATCAGGTTTTTCTCGGTTTTGGTGCCCTTCAGTTCCATGGTGCTCTCCTTTCAAAAACGGATCTTCTGTCAGGATCGACCGATCCCGGCTCTATCATTCAGCCCGGCGGAAATTTTTCCGCCTGCGGCTCAGGTTCTGAACAGAGTATACCATATTCCCACTGCAAAATCAAGAATGATTCCTATTTATTTTAAGAATAATTCTCACTTTCAATTGTGCTGCTTCAGAGCGCAGACTGCAATGCTCAGTGCGCTCCATGCGGCCTGATACATCAGCACCGTCGCCACCGACAGCTCCCAGATGCTGCCCGCGCTGGTCAGCAGAGCCGCAATGACGATGGAGAACAGCACCGAGACCATCTGCACCGTGGTGGCACTGTTCTCAGCATTCTGGGCTTGATCTGCCGCCTGCAGGCCGCCGGTCAGGCTGGCAAAGCCCTTGAGATGGATCATGCAGCAGACGTCCGCCGGGTCGGCAGGTGCGGCCTTGATGGCATCGCACTGTTCCTGATCCAGCACCGTGACCATGCCCTCCGGCAGGCGGTACACCTCGGTGATATGCTTTGCGGTCAGGCTGGGGTCCTGACAGGTGACCATCAGCCGGATATTTTCCTTCTGCAGCACGGCAAGGCCCCGGGCCACATTGCGCCCGCCCACATACTTCAGCACAAACATTGCGTGCAGATTGCCAGAGACTGCCAGATACAGGATCTGCAGTTCCCCGTTTTTGGAATGCTGCACCTCGTACTCTTCATCCGGCAGCGAGACGCCCTCCTTCTCCAGATAGCGGCGGGTGCCGATGAGGGTGCGGTTATTATCGCACCAGCCCGAGAAGCCCAGTCCCCGATGCTGTTCCAGATCCTTGACCGGGAACAGGATGTCGGTGCGGTCCTCGATGATCTGGCGGAACAGGCCCCGCAGAGCACCGTGGGTCTCGTTGAGCACGCTGGCCGCGTACAGGATCGCACGGTCGATGCGGCCGCCCTTGAAGATGCGGATATCCTCCAGCTGTGCGCTGTCGGTGGTAAACAGGTCGTCGGCGTCGATCTGCAGCGTATCGATACCGCCCAGCTGCTCAATGGCCTGCCAGCCGGGCACCACCGCACCCACAGCCGCAGCGGCGCGCTGCAGCCGCAGCGATGCAATGCCCGCGATGAGGGTGGAAGACAGCGGTGCACCCATGCACAGCACTGCGACCATGGCTGCAACGGCCTTGTTCCACCCGGCTCCTGCCAGCAGGAACAGCACACCGCTGAGCAGGGCAACGCCCAGCAGAATGTACGAGACCTTGCGGGCACGGCGCTCGCTGGCACGCTCGCACAGGCTCTGTTCCACAAAGCCTTCGGCATCCTGCATCGGGCGGCTCAGCAGCACCCATGGATCCTTCTGTTCCAGATCCCGTGCCAGCGCACGCAGCAGGTCCTTATCTCTGGCGCGGAAAGCGCCCTGATGCTCCACGCCATTGGTCACCAGTTCATACCCGCCCTTGACCGCTGCCAGCATCACCCGGCTGCCCAGCAGAGCAAGGAACAGGCCCAGCGCCGCCATGCCGCTGAGCAGAGAAATGCCCGTGGTGCCGCGGTAGACATTGGCGTTCAGCATTGCCGTCACGGCCTGCAGCAGTGCCGCCGCTGCAGCCAGAGCCGGCATCGTATCGGCCGAGGGACGCCCGCGCAGGCCGGTCAGGCCGTCCCGCAGGACCGGGAAGCCCACGCACAGGCTTGCCGCCAGCAGCAACAGATTTGCGCCGTAGAATGCCGCCGGAGCTGCATCCGGGTCCAGCGCGGCCATCGCGGGCAGCAGCCCGTCCGACACCAGACCAAAGTGCAGCAGCACCACGGCCAGAATGCCGCCCAGTACGCAGCGCAGCGTCAGCTCGGCGCTCATGCGGTGCAGCTTTTCCGCTGTCGCCTCCGGGCCCTGCAGCTCGCTCTCCGGCTCCTCAGCCAGCGGCGCAGGCTCCCCGGCTTCCGGTTTCTGTTCCGGCTGAGGCGCAGCCTCTGCCTTTGCCTGCGGCTCTGCTGCCGAGGCTTCGCCGTCCAGCGGCAGCAGCGGCAGGCTCATGGTGTCCTCTTTTGCAGCGGGCGCATCTGCCGGGGCCGAGGGGGCCTGCGGCTTTTCTTCGTCCTCTGCACGGCCAAAGAAATCGATCACCGGCTTTTTGCGTTCCGGTCTCTTTTTTTCCTTCGGCTGCAGGTCGGCATCCGCTTCCTTCACCGACGCAAACACGGCAGCGGGCAGCGGCGTGCCGCTTTCTTCTTTTTTACGTTCAGGAGCAGTTTCCGGCTGCGCTGCCGGAGCTGTTTCCTCTGCCTGTGCCGTCCGGGTCGGCGCGGCTGCGCCGGGAGCGGGCTTTTTCTCGCTCAGGCCATTGATCATGGCCTTGAGCTGAGCCATTTCCTGCTGCTCCTGTTCCTCCTGCGGCAGCAGCACCTCCGGTGCATTCTTGGGATTGCGGGAGGTTTTTGCCGCACTGCACTGCCCGGCAGGCTCTGCCACCGGGGCCGCGCTCTGTCTGGGCGGCTCCGGCTCCTTTGCAGGAGCAGGGGCCGGGAGATCCACCCTGAGCGGCTCTGCATCCTCCGCTTCCGTCTCCAGAAGGGGCCACGGGGCCAGCTCCCGCTCCGGGTCTGCCGCAGGCTTCAGCATCAGTTCCAGATCTGCTTCCTGCTCCGGCTGGGCATCCCCGCCCAGCACCACCTCACCGGTGGGCATTTCCTGCGGCTCTGCTGCCTGGGCTTCCTCCTGATCTGCCTTGCCGCGGGCAAACAGGCCAAACCGCTTCTGCGGCTTTTCCTCCGGCAGTTCTTCATCCCGCCGGGTCATTTCATCCGGGATGTTCACCGCCGTGGTGCTGAAAAAAGAGCGGAACTTTTCATCCTCGGTCATTGCCTGATTGTTATTTTTATCCTTCGGCATTCTTGTCCCTCCTGTAAATATCGTTGAGGTTCCGGCCTTTGTACCGGTTTATGCCTGCTGTGCTGCGCGCTGGGACTGGATCTCGTACAGGATGATGCCCGCAGCCACCGACACATTGTAGCTGTCCACACCGGTGCCGGATGCCGCCATATCCAGACGCACCACACCGTCGCACAGCTTCTTGACCAGCTGGGAAACGCCGCTGCCTTCACTGCCCAACACCAGTGCGATGGGGCCGGTGAGGTTGTTCCTGCGCAGGGACACGCCGTCCATATCCGCGCAATAGACGAACACGCCCTGATCCTTCAGGCGGCGGATGGTCTCGCCGATGTTGGCCACACGGGCCACCGGCAGACGCTCTGCTGCGCCCGCGCTGGACTTGATAACGGTGGGCGTCACCGATGCACCGCCGCGCTTGGGGATCACGATCCCGTGGGCACCGCACAGCAGAGCGCTGCGCATCACTGCGCCCAGATTGTGCGGGTCCTCGATGCCATCGCTCAGCACCAGAAAAGGTGCCTCGCCCTTGGCCTTGGCTGCTGCCATCAGGTCATCCACCGTCACATACTCGATCTCGCTGGCAAATGCGGCCACACCCTGATGGCTCTCAGTGCCGGTCATCAGGCGCAGCTTGTTGGGATGCACCCGCTTGACCGTGGCACCCGCCTCCTTGGCCAGCGCCGTATAGTAAGCCGCCACCGCCGGAGCCAAACCCTCGGCAATGAGCACAGTATCCACGCCGGAGCCACTCTTGAGCAGCTCGGTCACAGGATTTTTGCCGTAAACAAGGCTCTCGTTTTTCTGCGCGTTCTCCTCCGGGCTGCGGCGCGGACGGCGCGGCTGATTCTTTTCTTCCATTGTGTTTTCTCCCTTTCTTTGTATTGCCGGAACGTGCTGCGTGCACCCTCCAAAAGGTGCGCAGCATCCTGCACTGCGCACCCGTAGCATTTCCATATGATAACTCATTTTGAAGTATAACATATGCCGCCTTTGTTTGCCAGTAAATCACCATTTTTTGTCCCTGTCCGGCAAAAGTTTTCACACCCTGTTCACGGTCTGCCGCATTTTCCGCTTTTGCAGGCCGCGCTCCTTTTTGCAGAAATGTTTTGCCGCACAGGTGCATCTTCACTCTGCTGCTGCACAAGCGTCCTCTGTTTTGCCGATGAGAAAAGTTTTCCACAAAAATGTGGTATACAATCCGTAAAGGGCCGATCACTTTTTCCACATGTTGAAAACCCGGTGGAGAAAGTTCAAAAGTCCTGTTTTAAAGCCTGTTTTACGGGTGGAATTCCACACTTTCCACCGTGTTTTCCACATTCCGATTCGACCTGTTTGTTTTTCTTGCGTACAGTTTGTAAAATACAAGTCGGAAATATGACAATTTTTTGAACTGCATTCTGTCCGGTTTTGCCAGATTTTCCAATATCATTTTGACGAATGTGGATCTATGTTGAAAATTCATCCTTTTGCTACTTTCCCGCCGCGCGGCTTCATGTTGCAGATTTTATGGAATATTGTTGTTTTTTGTTCTGTGCTGACCCTTTCTGACGGAAAGTTTCCTTCCCCGCAGGGATCGATTTTCCGCATTGTTGCAGGAAAAAAGCCTGTTTGGATTGATTTTAGGCGCTGTTTGGGGTATACTAACCCTGTAAGTTCGTTAAGACGTGCACAAAGCAGGCACGAAACGAGCAAGGCCCCAATGATTTTGTGGAGGTAATGAATAATGTTGGTAAATGCAACCGAAATGCTGATCAAAGCACGTGATGGCCACTATGGTGTGCCTCAGTTCAACATCAACAATCTGGAGTGGACCAAGTCTGTCCTGACCGCCTGCGAGGAAATGAAGAGCCCCGTGATCCTGGGCGTTTCCGAGGGTGCTGGTAAGTACATGACCGGTTTCAAGACCGTCGCTGCCATGGTCAGCGCTATGGTCGATTCCATGGGCATCACCGTTCCCGTTGCCCTGCATCTGGATCACGGCACCTATGAGGGCTGCAAGGCCTGCATCGAGGCCGGCTTCTCTTCCATCATGTTCGATGGCAGCCACTACTCCATCGAAGAGAATGTGGAAAAGACCAAGGAGCTGGTGGCTCTGGCACACGCTAAGGGCCTGAGCATCGAGGCAGAGGTCGGTTCCATCGGCGGCGTCGAGGACGGCGTTGTGGGTGCCGGCGAGATCGCAGACCCCGAGGAGTGCGCAAAGATCACTGCTCTGGGCATCGACTTCCTGGCTGCCGGCATCGGCAACATCCACGGTGTCTACCCGGCAAACTGGAAGGGTCTGGACTTCGAGGCTCTGGACCGCATCCACAAGGCCACCAATAACATCCCTCTGGTCCTGCACGGCGGCACCGGCATCCCCGACGAGATGATTGCTAAGGCCATCAGCCTGGGCGTTTCCAAGATCAACATCAACACCGAGTGCCAGCTGGTGTTTGCTGAGGCCACCCGCAAGTACATCGAAGAGGGCAAGGATCAGCAGGGCAAGGGCTTCGACCCCCGCAAGCTGCTGGCTCCCGGCGCAAAGGCCATCGAGGCCAAGTGCAAGGAGAAGATCGAGCTGTTCGGCTGCGCAGGCAAGGGCTAAGCAGAAGCTCGTATCGTAACCGGTACACCACCCAATAAAGTATGCGGCCCCGCCGCACTGTTATGCACAGTGCAGCGGGGCCGCTTTTTATTTTATATGCGAGCACTCAGACGTGGGTCTTTTCCATATAGCCAGAAATGGATTGCATATAGCCCAGCACCCAGAAGGAGGCAAAAAATCGAATAACCAAGGATCGGAAGCCGTAGCAGTACAATCTTACCCGCGATCTGGGTAAAGAACCAGCCCGTTCCATACAGGATCACGATATAAAGCACCAGCCATGCAGCATATTTTAGCCAATGCTCTCGCGGCGGAAAGCCTACCTGCTCCATCATCCGGCGGAAAAGTACGCAAAACGCCGCCACTGCAACAGCAAGCTGCATCAGATACCCTACCGAAAGCTCAAAAACCCACTCTCCAATAATTGGATAGAGCAGTAGTCCTTCAATGCCCCACCCAAAAAAGAAATACAGTGGTGCAGCATACCAGAAATAATCCCCTGCTCTCAGTGTTTTCAAGCTGGGCTTGACCTCTTCCACAAAGGTCTTTGCGTCCGAAATCGAATGAAACAGTTCCTGATTTTCCTTGTTGGCTTGGATTGCAATATCAAGCAAATCGCTGCGCACAAGTTCGATACCACAGAAGTCCCAGCTGACCCGGCGAAGATAACGAATCACTTCTTTAAGCTGCTCCTGACTTTTTTCAGTCAGCAACTCGGTACGCATCCGGTTTGTTTTTCGCAATGCAAAATACTTATTCATCTGGCTCCTCCTTAAAAATTTTTTCCACCAGCTGGCAGAGCTGGCTCCAATCCTGCCGGAACTCAAGAAGCGCCTGCTGCCCTTCTTCCGTTACAATGTAGTATTTTCGGCTCGGCCCCTTGGGAGAAGGTCTGCGTTCTACCGTAACCTTTCCCTGCTGCTCCAAGCGCAATAGCAGCGGATAGAGTGTACTTTCACTCAAGTCAGAAGATCCGACCTGTTTCAGATGCATCACGATCTCATAGCCATAGGTCGGCTCTTGCGCAATCAATTTGGCATTACAACCAAAAATCATGCCATATTTTCATGCAATAAAAAAGCCCTGAGACTTTCATCTCAGGACTTTCTGTTAAGTCGGCGACTACCTATTTTCACACGCCGTTTCCAGCGAACTATCTTCGGCACAAGTGAGCTTAACTTCTGTGTTCGGAATGGGAACAGGTGGAACCTCACCGTCATCGACACCGACCGATCTGACTGGTTCAGTATACCATAACTGGTCTACTTTGTCCAGTATTTCTTAGAAGGACGTGCCTTCAAAACTGAATAATCACTGCTAGCATTTTTTCGTTGACTCTCAGAGTCTCAAGCGAATTGTGGTCAAGCCCTCGACCTATTAGTACACGCTTGCTGAATGGATCGCTCCACTTACACATCGTGCCTATCAACCTTGTAGTCTTCAAGGGGTCTTACCTGATTAAATCAGTGGGATATCTTATCTTTGGGTCGGCTTCACGCTTAGATGCTTTCAGCGTTTATCCGATCCGTACGTAGTTGCCCAGCTATGCTCCTGGCGGAACAACTGGTGCGCCAGAGGTACGTCCGTCCCGGTCCTCTCGTACTAGGGACAGCTCCCATCAAATATCCTGCGCCCACGACAGATAGGGACCGAACTGTCTCACGACGTTCTGAACCCAGCTCGCGTACCGCTTTAA
>OWJJ01000400.1_pt1 | contig 31601 bp, 27 predicted proteins | sample 1732811 | NCBI WGS metagenome assembly OWJJ01 (sample SAMN05065756, study PRJEB22554) | human gut metagenome | biome: ENVO:2100002; feature: ENVO:00000062; material: ENVO:00002003 | host: Homo sapiens | place: USA
CTTATTAAGTAAGAAATAACCTGTAATAGATAAGAAATGTAGGCATATTGTAGGCTATACAATTATACAAGCAATTAATAATCAAGCGATTAATAAACGTTACTTGAATCACTATTAACATCCGGTAACAGTTAAACGTTATCGGATTTTTCTTTTAAATGACTGATATTAAACATTTTACAGTCCGACCGGTATCTCCAACAAATACCAGACAACAAACAACAATGTCCAGGCAAACAAGATAGCCAGTGAATATCTCCAAGTATATTTAAGCAAAACTCCATACGTAATTCGCTTATCATATTGCCGCATATAAGTCAATACCAAAGGCATATAAAACAAGAAAGGAGTGATTGCATTGGTCGAGCTATCCCCTATGCGAAAAGCACATTGTACAATGTCCGGAGTAATCCCCATTTGCGCAAACATCGGAATAAATATGAAAGACATAAAAGCCCATTTAGAGGTAGCAGATACCATAATAAGATTGACAGTTGCTGTAAACAGGATAAACAATACCAAAGCAGCCAATGGAGCAGGTTCAAAAGAAGAAAGCAGTTCCGCTCCCATGATGGCAAGGCACTTATCCAGATGTGAATACTCGAAACATGCAAACATCTGTGCTGCAAAAAAAGCAATTACAAAATAAACACCAAGAAGTTTCATGGGTTGCGTTAACCCTTCTATGACGTCATTATCCGTACGATAACGACCGGAGCTGAAGCCGTATGCCATTCCTGTGATACCGGCTCCCAATGAAAGAAGAAACAAAATACCTGCAATAAAAGGTGAATGCATTAAACCACCGTTTACCCCACGTAGAATCCCGTAAGAAGAAAAAGTAAGCCACAAAATAAGAGCCACATAAATAGCTGCCACAACAATAGAGATCATAATAGCACGCCGTTCTTTGCGGGACAGAGGCCGGTAAGCTTCCACCTTTATCCCCCCTTCATAATTCCCTAACTTAGGAATAAGCCATTTCTCAGTCACCCAATAAACAATAGCAGTAATAACCACCGTAGAAGCACTCATAAAGAAATAATTGCAAAGAGGTTCGGTGTTCCCTTGATATCCAGTCTGCGCTAAAGCAGCCTCTTGTGTGGTATGAGCTAATAACGGGTCCATCGTACTTAATACAATATTGGCACTATATCCACACGCAACGGAAACATAAGCCGTTACAATTCCGGCAATCGGATGGAGACCTACCCATTGGAACAACATAGCAGCAATAGGCAACAAAATTATATACCCACCGTCACCAATGGCATTCGATAATAACCCCAGAACAATTACCCAAAGAATAATTCTCTTTTTCTCTTTCCTGTTCCCCACCCCCAAACGGATACACGCATTAATAAACCCGGAATGTTGGGCAACCCCAAGTCCGAACATCGCGATGATTACCATCCCCAAAGGAGCAAATCCTGTAAAATTCTTAATTGCGTTGCGCAACCACCAGCGAATACCTTCCGGACTCAACAGACTTTGCACACGAATGTCTTCACCGGTTTGCGGCAATGTCACCTTTAACCCATAGATATCGCATATCCATGAAAGAAAAACCACTGCCATCGTCAACAGCATAAACATCGTAGCAGGATGGGGCATACGCCATTTTGTCTTCATCGCTTTTCAGGATTTATTCTTCGTCAGCTTTCCTTAGTTATTCATCATCAGGCTCCAGATTATCCAGATCAATAATGCGCAATTCCAATGCACGCACAGCCAACCGGGTAGCATTCACCCCCACCCGCTCTCCATTCGGGAAAAGACGTCCGACAAGGTCATTCTGCCGTTTTTCCAATGATTTCACGCCGAAGGGCATACCTTTCAGATTTGCAATCATCTCCTTCGTATATCCTAATGCCAAATGACGGAGAAAACGCTCGTCATATTCATCAATATCATAACTGATAACCGCCTCCTGACGTTTTGCATCATTAGCGACAGACTTCTTAAAACGGTCTACAATCTTTTCTAGAATCGGATAATTGAACACTAGCTTCTTTCCATCCATTACAGCCTGTACATCCGTTTTAGTAAGCAGCTCTCCTGTCTTGAGAATAATTCCGTCGGCACCGGCATTCAGCACATCCACCCATAATTTTTCATTCAAGATCTCACCGGTGAAGATCAGCACACGAACCCCCTTATAACGTTTGAATATATTCCGACAAATATCTACTCCGATAGTGGTAGAGCCCCCCAGACCCAGATCCAGCAAAACCAAATCAGGAAGTTGGGCTTCCATCAAGGGCCAGAATTCATTCTCTGTCATGGCGGTACCGATCACTTCCGCATTCGGTATTTCGTGACGGAATATCTCCTCCGTGCCTTTCAACTCCAATTTTACATCCTCTACAATAATTACTTTAAATTTCTGTTCTTCCATTTCCTTATCTAAAAACTTTTATGTGTTTTCCTTATTTTATCTACGCGGTACAGTAAAATAAACCGTAAATCCTCCATCTGCAGCAGGTTCGGCATTAATACGACATCCCCTGCGTCCTGCAAACTCATCATGATCGCGGATAATCTGTTTACAGACCAAATATTCCGTACCACGCAACTCCCCTTTTTCACCGGCAGTCATACGTGCCAGATTCGGATAAAACAACAGGTTCAGTTCCTCCATACTCTTCTCGCGTCTTGTATCCGCAAAAAGAAAGCGAATATATTCATCATCCTGCCGTGCCTGCAAACGCAACAGACCATCTTCGTGAACCGCCAACGCTTCGTCAATCAGGTTTTCCAATAGGAAGCGCAACTGATTCAGATCTCCTATCACTTTTGCGTCCACCGTTCCTATCTCCAGTTCTATCCTCTCCGTCCGATTCTTCATTGACTTTCTGAAGTATTTTCCGGCAGTATCCAAAAGTTCCTGTACAGGAATCACCACCCGCCGGAAAGTAACCTCTTCCAACTGACGGGAAGCGCACGAACTTAGAATCGTAAAGATTCCTTTATAATATTCAATCAATTCGGTCATTGTCTCCACAGCCTCACGTTCTTCCTTCTCTGAAATATTCTGCATATTGAGCCTACCAACAATTTGTTTGATCTTATTCGGATAATAAATTGTTTCATGTTTAATCGTAGACAGGCAATTATCCAATACCATATTTTGTACATGCAACATACTGTCTTCCCAAAGAGCACGTCGTGCCTCTTCATGCGCCGACTCAATATCCCGATATTTCGTAGCCAATTTCACCACCGCATTAAATATCACAATCGCCACATAGCGTGCCACCAATTCAAACAACAGACGATTTGTTTCCTGCTCCGACCCTTCCCTGCGTTCCAGATAAAGCACACCGACACACTGGTGTTCCCCTCCCGCTTCCACCTTCAATGGAATAGCCAGATAATGCCGTCGTTCAAGATACTCACCGGAATCAAAACATTGCTGTACCATCTCCGGCATCTCCTGACCGGGACATGAAGCGTATTCCAGCCTATGCGTCGTTTCATTATACGCTGCAATACCCATCCGGTCAATCGTAAGCAATTCATTTACAGACCCGAATGCTTCATCCACTATGCGTTGCGGGATTTCCTTCAGCGTACTCTCCTCTCGTTGGAGTGCTTCTGCATCCTCTTGCTCCTGTGGTCTGACCAAAGAGGCTGCAAACACTTTTTGATTTATCTCGAGCACCTGTTCAAGATTCAGTCGGTTCTGCAGCCGCTTGCGCATATACAGAAAATAGTACCCGACCAACAAAACCACCAACAGGACAAAACATAAAATGATCCCCACCGTCTTGTTCGTATTCGAACGTTCCAACTGCTTGCAATATGCCTCCAACGTCTGATCTTCTCCTTGCAACTTATACAAATCCGTAAATGCCGAATTATTATAACTGTACGCATCCAGTTGTTTCAAAGCCAGAAAAGCGACTGCCGCTTCGTTTCTTATGTCCAGAATCACATGATAATCCGAGTCAAACAACTCATTCCACCAACTAATCTCGGCAGGTATCCCCTCACCGACCAATTTCATATAACGATGCGGATGTTCCGCCCGTGCATATTTCTCATAATGCTCGTTCAATAACATCATAGCCGAATCGATATACTGCAAAGCTAGTTCATATTCTTCATCCACATTAGCAAAATATGCCGCATTTGCATAGTCCGACGCAGCATCCAGCAAATCCTCATATACCGAATCCGTAACCACAACTATCGAATCTCCTTCCTGCAGCATGGGGGAAATAGAATCATGCACACACGACACCATCCCTACCGGAAGCAACAGGCAAAGCAATACACCGACTATCTTACGTATCCCTAAAGGCAAACGAAAATAGAAACGACTCCCCTTACCCAATTCACTTTCCACATTGAAAGCACACACACGGAACAAATCATTCGTCTTCTTATATTTCTCAATGATTCCCTTACAGTTCATTAATCCGAAGCCACTCCCCTTGTTTTCTTTCAGTTCCTCCGGATCCTCTGCATTCTTCATCCCGATTACGCGCGAATCATACACCTTCTCACCAATGATACGCTCCACATCCTCCGTTGAAATACCTCGTCCGTTATCTTCTACGGAAATCTCCACATAAGTATCCGTCATACGCGCGTATACCTTGATGTTCCCACCTTCCGGAGTATATTTACGCGCATTCTCCGTCATCGTATTAATCATAAACAGAGTCAATGCACGGTCGGCCTTCACCGTGGCAACGGTCGGTTCAATCTCCAAAGTCTGTTTTTTCATCTCAAAAGCACGCCGTCCTTTCCCTACCAGTTCAAATAACTCATTGAGGCCGAATGTCTCAATATTCAAGCTGAGCGTTCCTTGCTTCATTTTAATCCAGAGAGCCAGAATATCATTATATTCATTGATCGTAGTAACCAATTCGTCGATATACTGGTACTTCTCTTTCTTGATCTTTTCATCATCGATATATCCCCGTTCCGTCAACTTATGTACTTCATTCAGAATACGGTCAATATACGGATTGATACCATTTACGATAGCCATACAGGCTTTTTTTATCAAGTTCTGGCGTTTATTTCCGGCAATATGCTGCTCATAGATATACCGCTGTTTTTCCAATTGCATCCGCTCGTCACTCAATGCTTCCACCATCTGCTCATTGTCAGCCGCCCAAATAATATAAGGCTCCAATACGTGGACCAAAGCCTTCTCGTCGCGGCTCAGCCGATATCCAGAGCACAACGTCGCCTTACCTTCCTCCGATATTTCCAATTTCATACGTCCCTTTCCAAACAACTGATCTATCCCCTGCTGAATCAAAGGGACATTCATTGGGATGGATGAAGTAATATCCCGGCAGAGTCCTAAAATCTGCTGCAAACGTTCCACATCCAACCGGTTTCTTATTTTAGAACGCTTATTAAAGAACCACCAGAAAATCACCACCAATACCAATCCGGCAATCACCAGAGAAAGTACAAGCGTCATCTGTCGCGAACCGGCTTCCAATGACACATAACGACTTTCCAGTTCCTTGTCCTGGCGGGTAAAATTCAAAATATCCAGATAAATATTCCGATTATAATCAGAAGCATATTTCATTCCGAGCCCTGCATACGATACACTCAATTGTTCCCGAATCCTTGAAATCCATTCAGGAACGGTCTTCACATTTTCCTGCGCAATCCAAGGCACTCCCGTATAGGTAGTATCACCTTCTGCAAACGTATGCAGCTTATCCAATGTATCCGCTTCATGATGATAATAAAGTATATGATGGCGATTCACACAATCCAACGCTTTCGTGAGTGTATCCAGCGCTTCCGAATATCGTCCGTGTGCATTCAGATATTTTCCGATAGAAACATACGCTCCGGCAATCTGATACAAGTCATTATATTGGCGGAACCTTTCAAGCGCGAGTTGTGCCATGCGCAAAGGTAAAAGAGAATCTACCGGCAAAGCAAACTGCTCCAGCATATGTCCTCTCCTTGTCTGGAAAAACTCGAAACTATCGGAAGAAGCCATCAAGTTGGCAAGACCTTGCAAACCATTTCCTTCGAAATAAGGATGATTGCTCTGAACAGCCGTCCGCCAAGTATAATATAAATGATCAAACTCACGTAGTTTTCTCTCTTCCGGTGTCTTTGCTTCAACCAGAGAAGCGGCCCCTTTAAGATAATGATAGTAAAGCAATTGATTAGTATCCGCCAATGCTTCCTCTTCCGGAATATGACTGAGCGACGCAATCGCTTCCTGTCGTTGTTGAAGGTAATAGTAATAAATGGCGGAAACAATAAAGAACTCTGTAAAAGCATAATCCAGCCGAAGCTTTTCGTGCCTGTCGGCAAACAAATCACTTTCCTCACGAATACGTTTCATACGTCTCAACGCACTGTTCCTGTAATCATAAAATTCTTTATTCATTGCCGTCCTCTGACAGATTTTCATCAGTCCGATATCGGCAATCAAAAGCTCAAGTTCGTTTTTAGTCAGTTTATAGACCTCTTTATGAGACGCTTCGGCACGGTCAAAATCCATATTCATAAAAGCCCAGAATCCCAGATTATTTAAAGCTTCCGCTTTCCCCGACTTATAAAAGTTCACCTTACTATAAGCCTGTTCGGCATATTTATAAGAAGAATCCAGGTTTCGGTAACGATAAGCATACGCTGTTCCATTAAGCGAATCAATCAAACGCACCTCTTTAGTCGGCACCATATCAGTGCACGAGAAGAACAAAGAAAGAATTATCAGAATAAATAACGGATAATAAATAATCGATAATGAGCTATGCTGTGCCTCATTACCTATTCTTCGGACATTATTATTTAAAGAAATCCTTTTCATTATCCATCGTCAACTATCCATTAATTACGCAAATCTACAAATATTTCCGATAAGTTGGAGAGAAAATGATTTTTTATACAATAAGTCCTTCTAAATAATAAGAGAAATTCCTACCTTTGCAGGCAAATTAACAAATAGGTAAAACATCTATTACAAAATGAGCGAAAAAGCACCCTTTATGGTATTCTCGGGAACAAACTCGAGATATCTTGCAGAAAAAATCTGCGCAAGCCTGAATTGTCCTCTGGGAAATATGAACATTACCCATTTTGCCGATGGCGAATTTGCTGTTTCATATGAGGAATCAATTCGTGGCGCCCATGTATTCTTGGTTCAATCCACATTCCCAAACTCAGACAACTTAATGGAACTTCTCCTGATGGTTGACGCGGCAAAACGTGCATCAGCAAAGAGCATTGTAGCTGTAATTCCCTATTTCGGATGGGCTCGTCAGGATAGAAAAGACAAACCTCGTGTATCTATCGGAGCTAAACTAGTAGCCGACCTGCTTTCCGTTGCAGGTATCGACCGACTGATTACTATGGACCTGCACGCAGACCAGATTCAGGGATTCTTCGATATTCCGGTAGACCACTTGTATGCGTCAGCCGTATTCCTCCCCTACATCCAGTCATTGAAATTGGAGGATCTGGTGATTGCTACACCGGACGTAGGAGGTTCAAAACGTGCCAGCACTTTCTCCAAATATCTCGGTGTACCGTTGGTACTTTGCAACAAGTCGCGTGAGAAAGCCAATGAAGTTGCTTCCATGCAGATCATCGGTGATGTGAAAGATAAAAATGTAGTATTGATCGACGATATCGTAGACACAGCCGGAACAATCACCAAAGCTGCCAACATTATGCTGGAAGCCGGTGCAAAGTCTGTACGTGCTATCGCCAGTCACTGCGTAATGTCCGATCCTGCTTCATTCCGTGTACAGGAATCCGGTCTGACAGAAATGGTATTTACCGACAGCATTCCTTACGCCAAGAAGTGTGCGAAAGTAAAACAGTTAAGTATCGCCGATATGTTTGCTGAGACAATCAAACGAGTTATGAATAACGAGTCAATCAGCTCACAGTACATCATCTAGTCGAAACTTCATTTTCAACTAAATAAAAAAATAATCGCAGGTAAGGTAAAAACTAAACCTGCGATTATTTTTATTTGATAACGCTGCCTCCATTGCGCAGCCAACTTCCAACTCTCAATTTTCAACTTTATTGAAGTCTTCCGAATTTGTATGTTCCCTTTCTGATTATCTTCCCGTCTTTATCCGTTTCCACAAAAGGACCATTCTTCTTTCCTTGTTTGAAGAAACCATCGAAACGGTTGCCGTCTTTATCAATCTGAACCCCTTGGCCTTCTTCCAATCCATCAACGAAGCCACCTTTATATTGCATACCCGCAACAGTCTTTAAAGTACCTTCACCATTCGGACGGTTATCTTTCCAATCCCCCTCATACACATCACCATTGCTCCATTTGTAGATACCCTTACCCTCGCGTCTGTTATTTTTCCAGTCACCTTCGTACACAGCACCATTCGACCAGGTAAAAGTTCCTTTCCCATCTTGCATACCATCCTTGAAGTTACCTACATACTTATCACCGTTAGCATGATAGTAAATTCCCTCACCCGTACGTTCACCCAAGAGATAAGAACCTTCGTAACGATCTCCCGTATGGAAAAAATAAGTACCCTTTCCATGCTGGATATCATCTGCCCAGTCACCCTCATATTTATCTCCGTTAGTATATTCAAATACCCCTTTTCCATGACGGACATCATCTTTCCAGTCACCTTCATATTTACATCCGTCATCCCAGTTCATAGTACCCTTACCGTTTTTCTTGTCATTCTTCCAATGACCGGTATATTTAGCGCCATTCGCCCAAGTATACGTACCTTCACCCTCACGCTTATCATTCACCCAACCACCTACATACAAGTCACCGTTGTGATAATACATCGTCCCCTTGCCATGCTGGTAGTCCTGATACCACATACCGTCATAACGGTTGTTATTCATAAAATAATAAATACCTTTTCCGTGCTGTTGGTCCTGATACCATTGTCCTTCGTACTTTTCTCCGTCAGGAAACATATAGATGCCATACCCTTCACGTTTCCCCTTCACATATTCACCCTCGTAGACATCCCCATTTTTAAAGACCGTCTTTCCTTTCCCGTTTGGTTTGCGTCCTTTCATTTCTCCTGTATAGACACTGCCATCCTTAAAAGTATAGTTGCCAATCTTTATTTCTGTAGAGAATGTATCTTTTATCTTTCCGAAGAATCCGCCCTTTTTCCCTTCATTTTCTTGTGCCATTACCCCCTCTTGTGACAGGAGAGCCAATAAAAGTGTAGTATATAGATATTTCTTCATTTATTTTAGTTGTTACTCATTTTTAGAATTACGATTTGGACAAAGATACGATTTCTCTCCCAAAAAGCCCCTTACCGGAAAGCAAATTATGACAACTTTTTACCTGCAATGACCTCTTTTAATGTCTCTTTGCATAAATAACGCTGCGCTAAATCCTGTATTTCCGCAGGAGTAATCTCGTTTACGGCTTGCAAAGAACGTGCGAAGTAATCACCCTTCAAACCAGAAGTAGCTATAAATATCCACGCATCCGAGAGAGAGAAAGGCGATTCATAACTGCGGCACATTTCTCCCAACATATAGTTGCGCACCATCCTCAATTCTTCCGCAGATACCGGCTCCTGGTGCAACCGGTCTATTTCGTGATATACTTCCTGTATTAACGGCTCCACATATTCATTATCCGTCTCCGTCGAAACAATCAGCAAGCCGCTATCCGGATAAAATACTACTCCTGCCGATATGCCATAAGTATACCCTTTATCTTCGCGAATGTTGGACATCAGACGGCTACCGAAATAACCTCCGAACAATGTCATCAGCACACGCAGCTTCGGATAGTCGGGATGTTCGCGAGTAATGGTGGTACATCCCATTTTCACTGCGCTCTGCATAGCGTCTTCACGTTCCGTAAAAATCCTCTTTTCAGGTATAGCCGCAAATGGGAAACTCAACTTCGGCATCTGTAATTGATATTGCCCGAACGGAATCCCGAAAATATCCGTTACACGGCTGATGATATCATCTGTCACCTTGCCGGATAAGAAAATGGAGCAATTGCCGGAATGGTAATACCGCTCATAAAACTCACGAAGCACTTCTGGAGTTATGGTATGATAATCCTCCTCCATCACTATTTTCCCACACGGATGTTGTTCACCGTAAAGAGACTTCAGCAAACTACGATGTGCAAGAAAATCAACCTTAGAGGTATTGACCAAATATTGCTGTATATTGGTATCCAGAATAGTTTGAAGCTCCTTTTGTGGAAACAGTGGTTCCTTAATCATCGACTCTACCACTTCCAACGTTTTCGCTAAATACTTATTCAATGAATAAACAGTGATATAAGCATACTCCGAAGAACTGGAGAGTTCTAGCCACGAACCATAATAATCCAATTTCTCCGCAATGGTGGCAGCCGTATATTTCGTCGTACCTTCGCGCAACATACGGTTCGTAAACAAAGCTTGCAACTTCTGCGACTGCTGCCAGCGACCTCCGGAGAAAAGTACATCCATACGCACCACTTCCTGTTCGCCGGCATTAATAACAGTCAACGGAATACCATTCGGCAACGTTGTCCTGACAGGAGTCTGTATATGGAAATTTTTCAGAGGTTGTATCTCAGGCTGTATCGTGCGATCCATAAACGTTATAATCTATTTTTCAAAAATTCTTCTGCACGCGCCAAGTCCTGTGGAGTATCGATTCCAATCGTTTCCACTTCACTGATCCCCACTTTTATTTTATACCCGTTTTCCAGCCAGCGCAGTTGCTCCAACGATTCCGCTATCTCAAGTGATGATTGCGGTAGTGCGGTTATCTCCCTCAGCACTTCCGTACGGTAAGCATACAAACCGATATGTTTATAGTAGGTATGTCCTTTCAGCCAATCCTTCTTCTCGGCATTACGCTGATAAGGGATGATAGAACGACTGAAGTACAGGGCATTCCAATTTGCATTGACTACCACTTTGGGAGAGTTCACATTCTCAAGTACGGCAAACGGCTCATCAGCAGTAAAAGGCTTTACCAATGTAGCAATCTGTGTAGTAGGATCTTCAAAACAAGTCTTCACGGCATTCAACTGCAAAGGTTGTATAAAAGGCTCGTCTCCCTGTATATTGACTACCACATCAAAGTCCCCTCCAATCTTGACGCAAGCCTCATAACAACGGTCCGTACCGCTTTTATGATGAACAGAAGTCATCACCACCTTACCGCCGAAAGCTTTCACCGCCTCCTCAATCCGTTCGTCATCAGTAGCCACATACGCATCATCCAAAATTCCGGCTACTTGTTCATACACACGCTGTATCACTGTTTTTCCACCCAAGATAGCCAACGGTTTCGCAGGGAAACGGGTAGAGGCATAACGGGCAGGTATAATTCCCAGAAATTTCATTTATTTAATAGATAATGAAGAATAAAGAGCGGATAATGACTGCTGCACATATTCCCTCTCCCAATCTTCCGGTTTTATTATTTTATCATCACACAAAAGTATATCAATATCCAAACAGACTTTCTCTTCCTTCTTATCCTCCGGCAGACGACCGGAAGCCAATTCTATGTCTTTCAGTATCCTCTTCACGAGTTCCTCATCCTTATCCGAAAAGAACATAATCACTTGATTGGAAAACAAAGCCGGATTTTTGAAGAACAAAGGTTCCGTCTCCAACTCGGGTGCCCGATAGATAGGAGAAAACTGTTCCGTCAGTTTCTGCCTGGCAAAAGCCAGATTCTCCGTTCTATTGTAGTTGCTCCCTATGCAAACAATGTATTTGTGCATCTTTTTAGTTGAAAAGATCATCCAGTCCCATTTCCTCCACCTCGCCATCCGGAGTCTCCGAACCGGCACAAGGATCGAATCCTTCCGGAAGTTTAAAAGTTTCCTGCTGATCGTATCCCAAAGTCGGGTCATCAAATACCTTCTTCATATATTTTGCCCAAATAGGCAAAGCGGCGGCAGCTCCCTGTCCGTATGTCATCGATCCGAAGTGGATATCACGTTCATCACCTCCAACCCAACATCCGGACACCAACGAAGGGGTAAAGCCCATAAACCAACTATCTGAGTTCTCATTTGTCGTCCCCGTCTTTCCGCCCATATCCGCAGTAATTCCATAACGTCGGACACGTCCACCCGTTCCTTCATTTATAACGGCACGCAACATGACCAGCATTTTATATACACTTGAAGTACTGATCACCTCATCCATTTGTGGCGCAAACGTAGAAATCACATTGCCTTCACTGTCCTCAATTCGGGTCACAAACAAAGGAGCCACCCGGATTCCCCTATTAGCAAAAGCAGTATATGCACTTACCATCTCTCCGACAGAAATCTCACAAGGTCCCAGACAAAGTGAAACAACCGGGTCGATGGCCTTGTTGCGCACTCCGAAACTATGGATCAGCCGCACCAATTCATACGGATTCAGTTTACCCATCAGATAAGCCGAAATCCAGTTATCCGAATTAGCCAGTCCCCATTTTAGAGTAACCATCTCACCATAACGCTTCTTATTGGAATTACGTGGCGACCATGGTTCCCCAGTTTCTGTAATCAACGTCTGCTCTACGTGGCGCACCTGGTCGCAAGGAGAAAAATTATTCTCCATAGCCAGCGTATACAAGTACGGTTTGATAGTAGACCCTACCTGACGGCGTCCCACCATCGCCATGTCATATTGGAAATATGTATAATTAGGTCCTCCGACATAAGCTTTCACATGCCCGTTCATAGGATCCATCGACATAAAGCCAGTACGAAGGAACGACTTATAATAGCGGATTGAATCCATCGGAGTCATAATCGTATCCTTGCTTCCCGTCCACGAAAAGACTGTCATTTCCTGCGGTGTATCGAATGCTTTCCGAATCTCCTGTTCAGAATTCCCCGCCTCCTTCATCAGCCGGTAACGCTCTGTCTGTTTCATGGCCTTCGTCAACAGTTCTTCCACCCGTTTCGCAGGCAGCACTCTTGCGTATGGCGCATTCTTACTTCCTACTTTTTCTTTGAAAAACAAAGGTTGCAAATAACTCAAATGTTCTTCTACCGCCTCCTCCGCATATTGTTGCATCCGCGAGTTGAGAGTCGTATAAATCTTCAGTCCGTCCGTGTAGACATTATAATTCGAACCATCCTTCTTTTTATTCTTCGCGCACCAGCCATACAGAGGATTCGTTTCCCAAGAAAGGGAATCTTCATAGAATTTCTGCATTTGCCAACCACGATAATTACTCTTCACCGGCTTGGTTGCCGTCATCACACCACGCAGGTATTCACGGAAATAAGTAGCCAAACCTTCCTTGTGGTCAACACGATTATACGACAATTTCAAAGGAAGCGCTTGTAGAGAATCACATTCGGATTCAGTAATATATCCCGCTTTACGCATCTGTTCAAGCACCACATTACGACGGCCACGAGAACGCTCATTGAAACGAACAGGATTATAGAGTGACGGATTTTTACACATACCAACCAAAGTAGCCGCTTCCTCTATTTTCAAGTCCTTCGGTTCACGGTTAAAATAAGTATGCGCAGCCGTCTTAATACCGACAGCATTATTCAGGAAATCAAACTTATTGAGGTACATACTCAGAATTTCCTCTTTGGTGTAATAACGCTCGAGTTTTACGGCAATCACCCACTCAATCGGTTTCTGGAAAAGACGCTGGAGAGTATTTCTCGCCACATTCTCCGTAAACAACTGCTTGGCAAGCTGCTGTGATAAAGTACTTCCCCCACCCGCATTTTTCTGGAATAACAAACCACGTTTCACAAATGCACGGAACAATGCCTTAGCGTCAATCCCCGAGTGTTCGGCAAAACGAACATCTTCTGTCGCAATCAACGCATTAATAATATTGGGTGACAAGTCCTTGTAGGCTGTATACACACGATTTTCCTTACTATAAGACCAAGTACCGAGCACTTTCTCATCCTCTGAAAAGATCTCCGTCGCAAATTTATAACTTGGATTCTCCAGTTCCTCCACTGGAGGCATATAGCCGATCCAACCTTTCGAAATAGAAACAAAAATAATGACGACAGCCACTACTGCGATTGCCAATAAAATCCAAAGAGCTTTTATTATTTTTCGAATCATGTTTTTTCTTGCTTATAAAAAACGCACTTAATTAAGTTACAAAGGTAGATAAAATCCGGTAGCCGACCAAACAAAAACAGGCGGGATTTTTATTCCCGCCTGTCATTCACCCTAACTCTATCTATTCAGAGTTACCAATTATGAATGAGTCGTATAGTAACTCACCATTTATCAATAGTCTGTAATTTCCATTCTCCTATCGTACAGCGTTCACTATCAAAGTTGATCGCCACTTTCACGACCGGTAATCCGCATAAAGCGAAGCGTTCAGGATAATTCTTCAGGTTGATCTGCTCCATAGCTTCACCGGCAGTCTTATCAAGCTTCAACTCCATCACATAAAGTGTGGTTTTCGTACGAAGCACCACATCCACACGACCACGGGGAGTACGGACCTCAACATCCACAAAAGAACCCAATAAGCTGAAAATGATGTAGAACATCTGCTGATAGTGACCTTCATACCTCGTATTGTCACAATAAGGAATGGTAGACAAGAAAGTCTGCAGCCGACGCAACGCAGAATCCATATCATCATTACGGATATCACGCGAAAGATAAGCCACCATGGTAGTCGTTTCCCGAGTTTTGCTGGCCACGTAATTAGGTAAAAGGCTTTTCATTAGCCCCAACCGCACTTCTTTGTTAGGAATATCCAACGTATACAGGTCAATACTCTCATCATAATCCTTGATAGTGATATAACCACTCTGATACAATAATGGAATAATATCAGTCATTGTTTCAGTAGGAGCATCAAAAGCGGAAACCTCCGCATGGTTATTACCTATCTCAGAAGGTTCAACACCGAACTTTTCCAACATCTTTATCAAGTATGTAGGAGTACCGCTACCGAACCAGTAAGAACCAAATTTACCGTCCGCAAAAGCATTCAACAGACTGAACGGATTATAGATGTCGGGAGACGGATAAGTAAAATGATAACCGTCATAATTCTCCTTCAACTTCAGCAAGACCTCTTCAGGAGAAATATTCAATTTCGCGGCCAACATCCCTATATCCTCTTTCATCTGCGTTAGCATTTCATCCTCCGTTATTCCGCAAATTGCAGCGTATGGCTCATCCATGCTGATATTCTTGATATTATTCAATTCGCTAAAGATACTCAACTGAGAGAACTTGGTGATACCCGTCAGAAACACATACTTCAAATAAGGATCACAAGCTTTCAAAGGACTATAGAAGTTACGCATGATATTACGTAATATACCTAGATTTTCCTTTTCATGCACCACATCAAGCAAAGGAGCATCATATTCATCTATAAGAACTACAACTTTTTTTCCTGTCTTTTCATAAGCACACTTGATAAGACGGGTTAATCGTAGATTAGCATCACCGGCAGTTGTATCGAGACCGAAGGTCCGCTCATAGTCTGAAAGCATAAAGTCAAGCAAACGTTCCAAACGCTCCTTATCCACATGCTTCGCCATACTCATATCGAAATGGAGCACCGGATACTCTATCCAATCCTTCTCCAACCTCTCCATAGCCAACCCTTGGAACAGATCCTTACGACCAGAGAAATAACTATGCAAAGTAGAAGTAAGCAAGGACTTACCAAAACGGCGAGGACGACTCAGAAACACATAGCTAGAGGCCGAATGTGTCATCTGGTAGATATACCCCGTTTTATCTACATAGAGGTAATTACCCTCACGAATCTTAGAAAAAGTCTGTATCCCTATTGGGTATAATCTTTGCAAAGCTTCCATACTAATATTTTATTTTCTTTAGAGCCACTATTATTTTTCAATTATCCATTCTCCTATCGTCCCCCGCTCACTATCAAAGTTTATCGCCACTTTCACGACCGGAAGTCCACATAAAGCGAAGCGTTCAGGATAATTCTTCAGGTTGATCTGTTCCATAGCTTCACCGGCAGTCTTATCAAGCTTCAACTCCATCACATAAAGTGTGGTTTTCGTACGAAGCACCACATCCACACGACCACGGGGAGTACGGACCTCAACATCCACAAAAGAACCCAATAAGCTGAAAATGATGTAGAACATCTGCTGATAGTGACCTTCATACCTCGTATTGTCACAATAAGGAATGGTAGACAAGAAAGTCTGCAGCCGACGCAACGCAGAATCCATATCATCATTACGGATATCACGCGAAAGATAAGCCACCATGGTAGTCGTTTCCCGAGTTTTGCTGGCCACGTAATTAGGTAAAAGGCTTTTCATTAGCCCCAACCGCACTTCTTTGTTAGGAATATCCAACGTATACAGGTCAATACTCTCATCATAATCCTTGATAGTGATATAACCACTCTGATACAATAATGGAATAATATCAGTCATTGTTTCAGTAGGAGCATCAAAAGCGGAAACCTCCGCATGGTTATTACCTATCTCAGAAGGTTCAACACCGAACTTTTCCAACATCTTTATCAAGTATGTAGGAGTACCGCTACCGAACCAGTAAGAACCAAATTTACCGTCCGCAAAAGCATTCAACAGACTGAACGGATTATAGATGTCGGGAGACGGATAAGTAAAATGATAACCGTCATAATTCTCCTTCAACTTCAGCAAGACCTCTTCAGGAGAAATATTCAATTTCGCGGCCAACATCCCTATATCCTCTTTCATCTGCGTTAGCATTTCATCCTCCGTTATTCCGCAAATTGCAGCGTATGGCTCATCCATGCTGATATTCTTGATATTATTCAACTCGCTAAAGATACTCAACTGAGAGAACTTGGTGATACCCGTCAAAAACACATACTTCAGATAAGGATCACAAGCCTTCAAAGGACTATAGAAGTTACGCATGATATTACGTAATACGCCTAGATTTTCCTTTTCATGTACCACATCAAGCAAAGGAGCGTCATATTCGTCTATAAGAACTACGACTTGTCGGCCCGTCTGCTCATAAGCGCGCTTGATCAACCCCATCAAACGTTGATTAGGATTAATCTCCTCCTCTCCCTTTCCATAAACACTTTCATGCTCTGAAAGTTTCAGATTCAGCTCTTGCAACAATTGTTCCTTATCCACATGCTTGGCCGTACTCATATCGAAATGAAGAACCGGATACTCTATCCACTCTTTCTCAAACCTCTCCATAGCCAACCCTTGGAACAGATCCTTACGACCCGAAAAATAACTATGCAAAGTAGAAGTAAGCAAAGACTTACCAAAACGGCGAGGACGGCTCAGAAACACATATTTCGCAAAATGAGTCATGCGATAAACGTATTCCGTCTTATCGATATAAAGGTAATTCTTCTCACGAATTTCAGAAAAAGTCTGTATCCCTATGGGGTATAATCTTTGCAAAGCTTCCATATCAATCATATTTTTCACAAAGCTACAAAAAATATCCGTTCAAAAAGCAGGCAGGCAGGAAACTTTTTCCCGCCTGCCTTTACTTCCTTCATTATCGTTTCATCGTTCTTCTCTCTCCCTCTCTTTTTTCTCCCTGTACTTCAGATACAGCAACTTCTCTCTATCCCACGCCGCTTCGGCTTCCTCCTTACTGAGGTGATCAAGCAAGAATATGATCACTTCCATGTAATTACTCGATTTGCGATCTACCCCTTTTTTAAATCATTATAGACGGAGTGCCCGATTTCTAGTTCCTCATATACATCCACATTTCTCAAACCCACACGGTCCTGCAACTCTACAATGCAAGTTCCTAAAGCCGCACAACTGACTACTTCTTTTTTCATTCTTTTTTAATGTTAAATATAAAACGATATAGTTAATTATTTTCACTTTCATCCCGACATGTCGGGACGAGGTTTATTTTGTATTTACTAATTTTACGCCATATTATAAAGCACATTTATATTTTCCGCAAAGGTAGATATTAAAACTCATTACAACAATATAATATGTCAAACAATTACAGAATGTCCTATTTCATGCCTCCCATCGCCCCTCTCAGAGACGAACAGGGACGAATAGTCACTCCCGCCACACTTCTCCCCTTCTGTGAAGTCTCCGTCGAACAGGTTTTCCAGATGATTACCTGCAACGAAAACCTCAGGCTCCTGACCGAGCAAGTACGCAACACCCCGGACATACGGACGGCAAAAGCCACACTCCTGCCCTACGTGACTCCCTGCGGCACATTCACCCGTCGCTCCGGCAAGTGTTTCGTATCCCCCTCACGACTGATAGTGATAGACGTAGACCACCTCGACTCCTATGAAGAAGCCGTCGGAATGCGCCGTACCCTGTTCGACGATCCCTTCCTCCGCCCCGTGCTTGTCTATATCAGCCCGAGCGGACGGGGTGTGAAAGCCTTCATACCCGCCGGAATGCCACATCCGACAGACGAGGTACGGAATATCACAGAAAGCACAGACAAAGCAATGCAATATGTCGAAATGGCGTACGGTCCGGAAACGGACAACTCCGCCACGGCAACCGCCAAAGGCGTAGACGGTTCGGGAAAAGACCTGGTAAGGGCCTGTTTCCTGAGCCACGACCCGGAAGCACTGTTCAGAACTATCTAACATAATTTATAATCAATCCTCAAAAAAAATGGATGAAATCGAATCTTTACACCGTCTTGTCGAAGCTGTCGAGACGGCAGGGGCAGACATTGCCCCCACTTACATCGAATATGTACAACTGGCCTTTGCCATCGCGACAGACTGCGGTGAAGCCGGACGGGACTATTTTCACCGCATCTGCCGGTTGTCCGCCAAGTATCAACGCGAACACGCCGAACGGGTATTCTCCAACGCGCTCACCACGAAACACGGGGACGTGCATCTGGGCACAGTATTCCATCTCGCCGAAACAGCAGGAGTAACCATCCGCAAAGACGAAGTTATGAACAGCTCCGCAGGTACAAAAGGTACAGTAAATGCACCCCGCCTTTTTTCCACACACACGTGCGCGCGTAATAAGGTACAAAACAACGGAACTTCCGGAGAAGGAGAAGGAGGAGAAGAAGAAGAGCTATTGCCCGGCAGTGAACCGCAGCACCCGCTCCCCACCTTCCCCGAAGCCGACTGGCCGGAGTTTCTGCAACGCATCATAAATTACGGCAACACTACGGCACAACATGACATCATGCTGTTGGGAGCATTGACGGCTTTAGGCTCCTGTATGGAACGGCACGTGCGTTGTTCTTACGGCGGCAAATACCAGTATCCCTGTATGCAATGTTTCGTCATCGCTCCTTCCGCCTCCGGCAAAAGCATCCTTTCCTATATCCGGCTACTCGTAGAACCCCTCCACGACCAGATCCGTGCGGAAGTTGCCGCACAGATGAAAGTGTATAAAAAAGAGAAAGCGGCTTACGAAGCGATGGGCAAAGAGCGTGCTAAGATGGAAGCTCCGCAAATGCCCGCCAACAGGATGTTTCTCATTTCCGGCAATAACACCGGTACGGGTATCCTGCAGAACATCATGGATTCCGAAGGGACAGGACTTATCTGTGAAGCCGAAGCGGATACCCTCTCCACCGCCATAGGCTCGGATTACGGCCATTGGAGTGACACGCTCCGCAAAGCGTTCGACCACGACCGCCTGTCCTACAACCGACGTACGGAGCAGGAATACCGGGAAGTGAAAAAGAGCTTTCTTTCCGTCCTGATTTCCGGAACTCCGTCACAGGTCAAGACCTTTATTCCGACGACGGAAGACGGTTCTTTCTCCCGTCAAATGTACTACTACCTGCATGGCATCTGGAAATGGGTAAGCCAGTTTACAGAGGACAAGATAGATTTGGAAGAGATATTTACCGTCATGGGATTGGAATGGAAAGAGAAACTGGACATCATAAAAGCACATGGGATTCACACACTCCGGCTCACGATGGAGCAGAAAGAGGAATTCGACGCGCTCTTCTCCCACCTGTTCACCCGTTCGAGCATAGCTAACGGCAAGGAAATGTACAGTTTCGTAGCCCGCCTGGCTGTCAATCTATGTCGCATCATGGCGGAAGTAGCCGTATTGCGCGTCCTCGAAAATCCGAAACCCTATCAGCTCAAGGCATCCCCTGTTTCCACCTTTACTCCGGACAAGGAGATTCCTACCGACAACATCAGCGACGGTATCATCCCCCGTTGGAACGTCACCATTACTCCGGAGGACTTCAAGGCTGTGCTTGCACTTGCGGAACCTCTCTACTGTCATGCCACGCACATTCTGTCTTTCCTTCCTGCCGTAGAAACCAGCCACCGGTCTAATGCCGACCGTGATTTCCTCTTCGAGCAGTTGGGTGAAGAGTTTACCCGCGCACAGTTGGTGGAACAGGCTGTCAACATGGGAGTCAAAGAAAATACCGCCATCGCCTGGTTGAAACGATTGACGAAAAGAGGAGTGCTTGTCAATGTGGACGGTAAAGGAACTTATACGCGCGCACGTGTGCGTGTGTAAGGGAGGCCCGGAAAAGTGTACCCACTGTACCCGCCGTATCCACCGCACCCGATAGGCGCATTACCCCCGCTACACCCACCGTCAGGCAGACGCAGTGCTTTATAAGTCCTAAAGCATAGCTTTAGAGGTCGTAAAGCACTGCTTTAGCCTATGTAAAGCACTGCTCTGTCAAGGCTCTCCCAAAGCATCCACAATCACCCGCACTTCCAGCGGTGTATAAGAGCGATGTTCCGGTTGATAACCTAAATCGTACAGGCGTTGCAGAAGTCCGGGACACCGCAGGATCCATTTCTTCATCTTCCGGTAAGCGGCAATGCCGGTTAGTTCGGGGGAATAGAGTTGCGCCAGTTCCATACGGCCATACGCACGTATCTTGAATTCTTTCATGATGGATAAGTTTCTGATTTACTGTCACAAAAGTAACAAAATATTTCTACATAGCCAACGCTTTTCCGTTGAATAACCGACCATAATTGCACATAACAGACAAAGCATGACCGTAACCGTACTTTACTGATTATCCGGAGTTTCGAGGTGTTATCTTTGTATCGTCAAAAGGGAAAATAATCCCTGCGGCACAATGTTTAACCCTTTAATTTATTGTTTTATGATTCGTTACAAAATTTATCAGAACCAGCAGAAGAAAGGTGTGAATGCGGGTAAGTGGTTCGCCCGTGCGGTAAGCGATGAGACGTATGATCTCGGCAAACTTGCCGAACACATGTCGAAGCACAATTCTCCGTATTCCGGTGGTGTCATCAAAGGTGTGCTCACCGACATGGTGGATTGCATCAAGGAGTTATTGCTCGACGGCAAGAGTGTGAAAATCGATGACCTTGCCATCTTCGGTGTGGGCATACGCAGCAAAGCTGCCGAAACGCTGGAAGAGTTCTCATTGGAGAAGAATATCACCGGGATGCGCCTCAGAGCCCGTGCCACCGGTAATCTGTCTACTACCAATCTGAAGCTCGACAGCCAGCTGAAGCAGCAGGCGGAGTATCAGAAACCTACCGCTTCCGGTGGCGGTTCCGATTCGGGCAATACACCGGATACAAACCCGGATGATAACGGAGGAGAAGCTCCCGACCCGGCAGAGTAATCTCTTGTCACGATCTATGTGTAAGTCCTTCTTTATAATGAAGGACTTACCTTTAAATTCTTATTATTTTATCACTAAAAATGTAGTTTTATGAGCAATTCATCATCACGCCGCTCCGTATGGGGCCTAGTTCTCAAAATCATTATCACTGTAGCCACCGCTATCGGAGGAGTGTTCGGAATACAAAGCTGTATGTAGGCCGATGAGAACGATCACACTGATTATCATTCATTGCAGTGCTACGCCGGAGGGGAAATCCCTTTCGGCGGAAGCCTGTCGTCTGGACCATATCCGCCATCGTGGGTTCCGCGACATCGGGTATCATTTCTATATCACACGGGACGGAGAAATCCACAGAGGACGATCGCTTGAAGAGGTCGGGGCACATTGCCGGAATCATAATGCCCACTCGATAGGTGTTTGTTATGAAGGCGGACTGGATGCGGACGGAAAGCCGAAGGATACGCGCACATTGGAGCAGAAAGGGGCTTTGCTTGCTTTGTTGAGAGAGTTGAGAAGACAGTTTCCGAAAGCATTGATTGTGGGACATCATGATTTGAATCCCATGAAAGGATGTCCATGCTTTGATGCGGTGAAAGAGTATTTGCAAATATAAGCTGATAAAAACGAATGGCTGACAAAGGATTTCATTGTCAGCCATTCGTTTTTATTATATATTCGCTTAATACTATAATTTTCCCAATAATAAGTTTGGATTTATTCGTATTGCCAAATGTCATCCATGGTAATAGGTACATAAGCGCCATCTTTCATCTCGATGATAACGGAAGGTTCATGTACGACAAGCGTGTGCCACATCCCGACAGGAACCTGAACACCATAAATACCTTTTCCCGGATTCAATTCATAACGCCCACATTCAACCCCTTTTTCGTTATAAAAAAGTTCGGTGACATGGCCTCTAAGCAAAATTACGGTTTCACTAGTTGTTGTGTGTCGATGAATAGGAACAAGCGTTCCCGGTTGCAAGGCATTGAGCATACGTTGTGAAGTGTCTCCATCACCATTACGCAAATCAAGATTGACACGACGTCTCTCATTTGTTTCGGCCTGAGACAATAATTCATCAAGCAATTTGTCATTAATTTCCATCTTTCTTCTCGCCAGCTTTAGCACGTAGGTACTCTTCGTGCAAATGATAATACTTCTTTTTGAACAATATATAGGCTACACACAGCAACACCAGTACTACTACAAAATACAGATACTTATTCACCGGCAGATAGATGGCACCCAAAGAAATTACCAACTGTACAACCATGTAGATAGTGGACACTGCCACATGCTTAATATGCAGTTCATTAGCCATCAGTTGATAGGCGTGCTTGCGGTGAGGTTTACCTATATTCTCGTGCAACATGATGCGGTGGCAGATAGTAAGCACACTGTCCACACCATATACCATCAACAACATTATTGCCCAATAGTTTTCACTCTGTATAATATAAGAGCCTAAGAAATAAAGCAAAATAAATGCAATGGAGACGCTCCCCACATCACCGGCAAAGCATTTTGCCCTAGTTCGGAAGTTGAACAGACAGAACACCAATACACTCAACAGAGTCACAATAATAAAGTTGTTGTCGGTGTATTCCTCCTGCATATTCAAGAGTAACAAAGGAATCAACACCGCCAATGAATAACCGCCGGTGATACCATTGATTCCGTCCATAAAGTTATACGCATTGATAATGCCGGTACATAGAACCAGTGCAATGATAACCACCCACCAATATTCGGGTAATAAAATACCCCACTGGTAGACCATAAGCGTCATGGCGACAAAGTGTACAATCAAACGGAACTTATTGGGTACCGAATGAATATCATCAGCAAAGCTGATACCTCCCAGCATAGTAAGCCCTAACAGGAACCAAGGACATGTAAAACCATAGAAGGCAGTATAAAGCCAGGCTCCAAACAAGAAAATAATACCACCGCCACGCAGCACAATAGAACTGTGCGATGAACGTAAATTAGGTTTGTCTATAATATTAAACTTGTCGGCAATATGGAAGTAGACAAGTTCTACTATAAAAAGTAGAATGAAAATAATAATGTATGTTGTCATAAGAATTAGTTATGTCTAAGTAGTCTCATACAGGAAAACAACCGTAGATTATTTTTCTCTCATCTGAAAAATTGAATACAAGCCCACTTTTTACAGAAAAAAGGGATACATCTACCTTATGTCCTCAAATATTTTCTTTGAGCAATTCTATGAAGTTCCGATTTATGTATATCATTATTTTACAACCTCCTGCAAATATCCATAGATAGTTTTTGCGATATTCTCACACTTATATTTGTCCACATTGACATTTGCCAACCGATCATAAAGTTCCCTATTATCCATCACCTCAAGCACTCTATTAGCCATAGTTTTTGAGTCATTCATCCGTACAAGGAAACCATTTTCCCCATCCTTAATAATAGCTCTATGTCCACGGTTCGTGACAGCCACTACAGGCAGATGACAATACTGAGCTTCCACCAAATTTATACCAAAGCCTTCACGAATGCTCGATGCTACACACATATCCGATGCTGCCATCAATTGCCCGATATCGCTTCGCCATCCTAAGAACTTCACATATTCCTTCAATCCAAGTTCCTCAGCCAACTTATGGAACTCACCCTTGGAATGATCAGGACCAGGAAGTAACAGATACATTTTACGCCCCTTGTCATGTAGTTCTTTCAGAGCATGTATCAGCATCTGCTGATTCTTGTTCTTCAGGATTTCTGCTACATAAATCAGTACCTCCGCATTCTGCGGGATACACATTTCCATTCGATATTTTTTTCTTATATCATCAAAATTATCGATGTTCAAACGGTCGAAGTTCACACCAATGCCATGAATCATCTTCACCTGCATACTGGGATTAAAATCTTTCTTGACTCTCTCATAATCCTCCGGGTTGATAGTGATAAACATATCTGTCATCTTCGCCATCCATTTCTCCATAGGGTAGAACACCAGCCAGTTGACCAAAGGCGCGCCATCAAAAAAATGCAAACCATGAGCACAATACACCACCTTCGTCCCTTTCTTGCGTGCTACTCTTGATGCTATACGAGCCACCAAACCACCAACTGGAGTATGACAGTATATAATGTCATAGTCGTTTTCGACTATTAACTTCTTCAGTTCTCTAATGCCTTTGAATGTCCTGAGTGTAAAAGGTGAACGCTTCCAACTCATACAATAGACATGGTTACCTGCAGGCACAACAGCATCCACAGAGCATGCCACATCCACTAGACAACCTTCTGACTGCAAATATTTTATAGTAGGTATGTGAAATTTGTTCACATGCTCCTTAGCCACATTCGCTACTAAAAGTACTTTCATTGATATTACTTGGACTAAAAAATAGTTGGGTTAAATGAATAAGGGACCAAACCTGCCATACGTGTGCAGAAAATATAAAAATATAATAAATGACCAACTATAATTATTACTGAAAAACCTGCGAAAGATTTTGTTTTAGACTGATATATATATGCCCATAAAAATACGCTGGCTACTTGGAAATAGGCAGCAAAACGAGTCAGCTCTACATACATATTATTCACCTGAACAACCATAAAAATCAACGTACCAAACAACATCATATTTAGGAATACATCATATTTGGGCAAGTACTCCAAATTAATCTTTTTGCGTCTGATAATAAAGAAAGCGGTTATCAACATATAGAAGACAGTCAACATCTCGCCTCCACTAGCTTGGGTGGAATATAGTTCATATCTTGCTTCATGCGTTCCTGCAAACGCCAAAAAGCTTGGAAGAACTGCTCCCATCCCTATACCCAATACTGCAATTATGACCAACATCTTAGGTGAATACTTTTGGCGAAACAAGAAATACAAGGGCAAAGCAACAACCGCAGTCTTATGGAACATAGCAGCAAGGAAAACAAAGAAACAATATTTCAAAAATCCGGTTTTATGGTCTTCAAATAAAAACTTAAACGAAAGCATATATATTGCTACTGCTATACCTTGTCTGGCAGCATTAAACACAAAGGTATAAAGACCTAAAGTAATAAATACAAACAATGGAATCACGATCTTTTCCGTCTCCCTCTTAATAGCAATAACAACACAGGAATATGTCAGTAGGGCGATGCCAGTGAAGAGAACCCAATATTGATTTGAAACCATTGAGAGAATTAACTTGAGATAATAAAAACCCGGTTCATCTGTCAATTGCTCCTTCCAATCACCTTCCATATCATCTATATTCGTAAAACTGCGTGCATAACTACCAGAATCAGTACCTACTCCTGCACTTCTCAAACCTGCAAACAAAACCATAACAGCAAGTGTTGTGTACAGTGTGATTTTAAACTGAGGATTCTTACTATAAGCAGCAGCAAATATCATTGCAATTGCCAGAAATACATAATATTCAGTCATTGTCCGAAATCTTCTTTACGAAAAATCCTTTTTTGACAACAAATTCTCTATCACCTCTTTGTGAGCCTCACAACGGATCAAGTTATGAGTATTATTATGAGCCAATCGACCATAGAGCATTTTGATTAACAAATTACCTGTTCGACGGTTAATAGCGATTAAAATTCTTGGCCAACCTAAAAGTAACGGCAGATGAATCTTACCTAAATTGGCACAAAATTTATCCCATTCTTTCTGAACCGCTACTCTGTTCTGCGATAACTGCTCACGAGCTCTTAGTTCGTTACTCAAATTTTCGGAAGTATCCTCTGACATCCAACGAAGACCATTAGGAGTAGCGACCATTCCTTTATAAGTGAACGATGAATTGTAAGAAGATGAGTTTTCTGCTTTTTGGAGCTCCACTTGTAGCAGCAGACCTCTATTCCAACTATTATCCCCATCACGATAACCAAACACACTATTACCTTGCCCATAGACGATGGTGCCACCCTTATACCGCTCAATGGTGCCGATGCAATGTGAGTGCTGGCAACTGACCAAATCAGCTCCGCAATCTACCATCTTGCGACATTTACGACTCAATTCCGGACTTGCATAAGGGAAATATTCGATGCCACCATGATATAGAATGATAAGATAATCTACCGTCTTGCGAAAATCACGAATACGGTCGAAATCATCATACAGATCTAGATAGCACGCCCCTGGGCGAGTGTCTGATGCGATATTGAATTCCTGTTCAGCAAACGACATCAATCCAATTTTTATCCCACACTTCTCTATTACCAGTGGCTTACGCGCCTCCTGCATACTTTTGCCAGCGCCCAGGGTACGGATACCCAGTTTTTTACAGGTTTCCAAGACCGTCATTACGCCCTCATCGCCACAGTCACGGATGTGGTTGTTAGCTATGCTGAGTACATCAAAGTCTTTCAAGGTCTGCATGCTCCGAATACCAGTATAAAGCACAGGTCCTGCCTTTTGGATAGGCTTCGGCTGATCGGTAACAGCACACTCCAGATTACCGATCACAATGTCCGACGATTCGATTTCCTTAAGCGTATCACCAAAAATGGACTCACGGTCTCCCCTATCGAAAGCCGCTTGCGTGTCCTTTGTAGGGCAGATATCTCCAAATATTGTTATCTTCATCTCTTCTTTTACCTTTTATACATTTCACTTATTTTCAGTGCATTTTCATTCGCATCAAAACCAAGTGCACGAATAGCATTTAAAATTCCCCCCTTCTCCACTTTATGGTTCTTAAGAACTGTCTGTATGGAATCAGCCCATGCTTTCGGATTATAATCCTTGTGGAATATTGTTAAGCCTACATGCATATCCACTGTTTGAGGAAATCCTTGATATAACACACAAGGTACCGCTGCCGCCTGTGCCTCTACAGCCACAAGGCCGAAACCCTCACGCAATGCAGGTCCTACAAACACATCGAAAGTATGCATTACTATGGGGATATCTGAACGTTCTCCCAAGAAGTGAATGTTGTCGGCTACCTTACATTCCTCAGCATGTGCCATCATCTCATTCACATACTCGCAGGCATCATTACGACCTACCACAATAAAATGAGCATTAACTCCTCTATTTTTCAGTTCTGATAATACATCAACCATCTTAGCTATGCCTTTATGAGGCACTATGCGTCCCACATTACCCAACACAACTGCATCATTAGGCAAATTATAAGAATTTCGCAGAGCCTTATACTCTTCTTCTAAAACAGCAGAATAAGCAACACATGAAATAGCGTTGTTTATCACTACGCTACTTCTGAAATGCTTCCCTCTGTACAACCTCTTATTGGCTTCGGTTGAACATCCCCAATAATCAGTAGCAAACCACCCTATCATCCATTTCTGAATCCACATCTCAGACTCGTTAAATACTCGACTTGGCAGCGATCCACGGAATTTGATATCTGCATGGCAGTGAGTTATAATTTTTTTTACACCTGCCAAATGAGCAGCAAGAGCAATAAGACCACATTTGGCATTCAGATGAATATGAACTACATCTGGTTGTAGTTCCTTCACGATCTCCTTAAATTCACGAATATAGCGAACAGGGCCGATCCTTAATTGTGTGCCAATATGTTTAATCTTGCAGCCATAGGATAGTATCTCTTGGTCGAACACCCCCTCCTCTTTCAAATTACGAGGATCATTATTAATCAGGAAGTCAAAATGAACGTCATCGGGCTTATTCCGAAGTATATCCATCAGCATAACCTCTGCTCCGCCACGGTTCATTATCCCTGTCACTTGCAGCACCTTCATTTATCTTAATCGATTTATCAGATTGAGCATTAACGCCATTGAAGTATAACACCTATTCTGTACCAGGAAGAAAAAAACTTTCCAATGTATAGGCATATATGAAATATCAAAGTTTTTAAAAACACCCTTGTATAATCTGTGATTCAATATCTCTTTTACCTTTTTTCTTTGTCTAAACAAGTTCTTTGAAACATTGATCTGATTCAAAGATAGCCCTATCACACTTAATGCCTTTCGATTTCTATATGCTTCGTGTAGCATAGGCTTATCTTCCACCTGTTTCCAGAGAAGTGAATACAGACTATCCCATTGCTCCAAAAGTTGAGGATTATAACACCTTGTAAAAGATGCACTATTCCGCCTATAATAATACCCCTCAACAGGTAGGCATAAAGCTGAACTTATATGCTGATAATAGCAAACGGTAAAAAACATATCTTCTGCATGTACCTCATTCCTGTGCCTGAATCTAAGATCATTTTTGTCAACAATAGACTTTTTAATAAATTTAGTACAAACTGAAGATAATGAATCTACAAACTCTGGATGCACCATTTGTTCACCAACCAAACCTACGACCCGTTGTTTAAGCCTTCCTATATTAGTCTCATCATATCGAAGTACTTCATTGAAAAGATGAACAGGCTCTTCCCGTGTTTCAGATGCTTTAATATAACCACAAACAATTACATCTTCATCGTTGACTTCAGAAAAAACTTTTGCAATATAATCAAGACTAAGCCAATCATCCGAATCTACAAAAGTAACATACTTACCTGTACTTAAAGACAAAGCCTTGTTTCTGGCCTCCGAGACTCCTGCATTTTCCTGATCAACAACAATGATTCTATCATCCTTCTCTGCATATTCATGCAAAATCTGTAAGGTATTATCCTTGCTTCCATCATTAACACAGATAATCTCAAGATTTTGATAAGTTTGTCCAATTAAACTATCAAGACATTGTTTTAGGAAAACTTCGGTGTTATAACATGGTACTATTATCGAGATCTTCTCTTGCATACTCTCATTTCTTATTTTGAAGTTTCTTTTTATGAGCCCATGCACGTAATGAGGTCGGTAGCAATCCAATGAAGATACCCTTAAAAGCCCGAATACGCTTGTATAACGGTATGTCTAAATTGCTCATTACCTCCAAATGAATTTTAGTACCATACCAATCATCCTTAAAGGTACGACGTTTAGCGGCGTTCTTGTCGTCACGCATCTTGTAATAAGGTGTCTGTATATTATAGCCCTTATATCCTGCACGATAGAATTTATGCCAGAGATAGAAATCCTGTCCTCTTCTCAACGCTTTCTTTACGGTATAGTTGCCCACCTCATTAAGAACCTTTCTCCTCATCATTACAGGAGCATGACAGAAAGGCGACGTGTAGATAAAGTCTCGTATACAAGGTTTCTCCGGCTTTGTCTGAACACCCCAATCTCCATTCTCATCAAAATTTATCATACTGCACGAAACAAAAGCATATTCGGTATGGGCATCAAGAAATGCTACTTGAACAGCAAAGCGTTCGGGAATAGAAATATCATCTCCATCCATACGAGCGATGTATTCAGACTCCGCATATTCCAAACAGTGGTTGAGAGTAGCAGCCAAACGTGAATTACATTTATTCTTTATCAGCAGAAAATTATCATACCGATCCACATACTCTTGAGCCACTTCCATCGTATTATCGGTAGAACAATCATCACACATAATCATTTCCCAGTCAGTATAAGTCTGTGCCAAGATACTATCCAATGCCTCTCGAAGAGTATCTGCACAGTTATAAATACCCATAATAATGGATATCTTCCTTTTCTTCTTGACGTATGCCATAGTCTTTAATGATTAGCTTTGGGTAATTTCAACATATCGCCCACAATCTTGTCGTACTCTATCGGAATAAAGTCCGGCATGCCTGAACACGGGAAGAAGGTAAATTCGCCAAAATAGATTTTGTCATTAGCCTCATAAAAGTCCACTCGCACATATGGGAACGGCTGACTGAGTTCCTTGGCCAACTGTATCATATGTTGGAACTGCGATGGGCATTCAACCTCGATGTTTGGATTATGAGGCTGGCTCTTCCCGAATGGTATGAGCTTCCAATCAAGATCATAGTAATTCTGAGTAGCAGTAGGTAAACCTCTATCCACATTTACCTGAAGGAACTTCGGCTCGCCGTCAAAACAGAAAAACTTATAGTCCATCAAACCACCACTCTTGTCCTCAAGATACTTTTCGCATACAATACGTGGAGTCATCTCACCGTAATGCCACTCACGTCCGTTCCATTCAATCCCATGAGTAAGCCAAAACTGCATGTGTTTCTTCCAAATACGCCAATTTACCTTATCCTTATCTTTAACGACCAAATTCCATCCACTGCTATGAGTTGCCTTAAGCACAAACTGTTTAGGGAGCTTATCTACCTCAAATTGTTCTATTGAATCATACACAGCAATCAGTTCATTAAGCAACTCTGGATGTCCAAGTTCTTCAAGATATTTACGAACTGTATATTTATCACCAACCACAGGCATCAACTCGTTACGATAATGTAACTTCATCCATTGCATTTTCTCACCAAAGCCTACCGGATTGTCATAATTGGGATACTTGTGAACATACGAATAATAGAGATTGTTGATGCACTCTACATCAGAGAAGTTTGCCAATTCTTTTTTCTCCCTACGTTCCAAACTTAACAACCATAGATACTTCAGATACGGATTATCATTCTTGACATCCGTAAGAAATCTCATTATTGGGTTTTTCATATCTTAATTATTTATTATTCGCTTATCGTTTTGGCTTGATTCCCCAAACATAACCAAAGCAAAATACTTGTTCTTGCGGAGCAGGCGGTATATGAGAATCGAAACGCAGGTAATCAATACTGATGCAGCTACGATTATTATCATATTATCCGTTTCCAAGTGCATGCGGGCATACAGTGAAAAAATGCCTACATGTATAAAATATATAGGCAAAGTCTCCCCTCCCAGTTGGATTAGCATCGCTGTCAAGAAATTGCTCTTTGACAACACTCTATAGAAACCAAACATAGTGATGATGCCTGCAATACCTGCTATAAAACGGAAGGCTGAAATCTGCCAGTAGTGACTATCATCCCTAGATAAGAAATACATGGAATAATCCATTTTGTAGAAAACGACACAGAGAACAAACAGTATAAATGCCACCATAATTGCCACAAGGGGGAAGCGTTCAATAGACAGACACTTCATAACAATACCCAACCTCAAATCCGCAACTAAGCCCTTGAACGTCCTTATTGCGTTTACACGTCCTCTC
>OWJJ01000408.1_pt1 | contig 31185 bp, 33 predicted proteins | sample 1732811 | NCBI WGS metagenome assembly OWJJ01 (sample SAMN05065756, study PRJEB22554) | human gut metagenome | biome: ENVO:2100002; feature: ENVO:00000062; material: ENVO:00002003 | host: Homo sapiens | place: USA
TGGAGTGGACGATGCCCAGACCCACGTTGGAGAAGCCCATGCCGGCGATGTACTGGCCCAGAGCCATGCCCTCGCGGCCTTCCGGGGTGTTCTGCACTGCGCCGCGCAGGCTCTGGCTGATGAGCTTGATGGCTTCCAGATGGAACATATCGGAGATGACGCAGTGGCCCTTGGTGATGTAGCCCTCGATGGCGTGGGTCAGAGCGTCCATGCCGGTGGCGGCGGTCAGGCCCTTGGGCATGGAGGACATCATATCGGGGTCAACCACAGCGATCTCGGGGATATCGTTGGTATCCACACAGACGAACTTGCGCTTCTTCTCCACATCGGTGATGACGTAGTTGATGGTGACCTCGGCAGCAGTGCCGGCGGTGGTGGGAACAGCGATGGTGAACACCGCGTGCTTCTTGGTGGGAGCAACACCCTCCAGAGAGCGGACATCCGCAAACTCGGGGTTATTGATGATGATGCCGATGGCCTTTGCGGTATCCATGGAGGAGCCGCCGCCGATAGTCACGATGCAGTCAGCCTCAGCAGCCTTGAAAGCGGCCACGCCGTCCTGCACGTTGGCGATGGTGGGGTTGGGCTTGATCTCGCTGTAAACAGCGTAGGCAAAGTTTGCAGCATCCAGCAGGTCGGTGACCTTCTTGGTGACGCCGAACTTGATCAGGTCGGGGTCGGAGCAGACGAATGCCTTCTTGTAGCCGCGGGCGGTCAGTTCGGGAACGATGTTCTCAATGGCACCGTGGCCATGGTAGGAGATGGTATTCAGAACGATGCGGTCAGCCATAGTTATTTTTCCTCCAAATCTCTTTTCCGCCGCTTTCCGGGCGGAGCTCTCTGTTTTTCAGCATAGCACATTGTTAAAAGCTTTGCAATGTGAAATTGTTTGAATTTATTGTAATTTTTTATCAATGTGCAGTGTTTTATAGGCACTTTTTCCGATTTCCCACAGTTTTATAATGTTTTTTCTTTTTTCCCTTGACAAGCAGCGCAAATCGTGTATTATTGTATCAAGCGCTTAGTACAATGAGACAAGGAGATGATACCATGGGCGAACAGTTTGATGCCAGCCGCCCGATCTATGCCCAGCTTGTGGAACGGCTGAAGGCCCGGATCCTGGCCGGCACCTACCCACCGGGCGGGCATCTGGATTCGGTGCGTGATCTGGCCGCAGCCGCCGGGGTGAACCCAAACACGATGCAGCGGGCCCTTGCCCAGCTGGAGACGGAAGGTCTGGTGCACACCGAACGCACCGCAGGCCGTTATGTTACGGAGGACATTGCATTGATCGAACAGCTTCGTGCCGACACCGCCCGGACGCTGGCGTCGGATTTTCTGGAAAAGATGCGCGGCATCGGCTACAGTCCCGCACAGACAGCCGCGCTTTTGGAACACTGGGACGCAAAGGAGGACCGCAATGAGTGAACTTTTGAGCTGTGAAGCACTGACCAAGTGCTACCAGAAGGATAAGACCGCACTGGAAAATGTAGACCTGCACATCGGCTTTGGCCGCATCGTGGGGCTGCTTGGCCCCAACGGCAGCGGCAAGACCACCCTCATCAAGCTGGCGAACGGTCTGCTGCAGCCCAGTGCAGGCAGCATCCGGATCGCCGGCATGACCCCCGGGCCGGACACCAAAGCCATCGTGTCCTATCTGCCGGATGCCGACTGGCTGCCGGACTGGATGCGTGTGGAGCAGCTGGTGGAAATGTTCCGCGAATTCTATGCCGATTTTGACCCCGCCAAGGCGAACGAAATGCTGGCCCGGCTGGAACTGGAACCGAAGGCGCGGCTCAAAACCCTGTCCAAGGGCAGCAAGGAAAAGGTGCAGCTGATCCTGGCCATGAGCCGCGCCGCAAAGCTCTATCTGCTGGATGAGCCCATTGGCGGCGTGGACCCTGCCGCCCGGGACTACATCCTGAGCACCATCCTGAACAACTACAGCCGGGATGCGACCGTCATTCTATCCACCCACCTCATCGGCGATATCGAGCCCATTCTGGACGAAGCCGTCTTTTTGAAGGATGGCCGGGTGTTCGCCCACCGCAATGCCGAAGAGCTGCGCGAGACCGAGGGCATGAGCGTGGATGCATATTTCCGGGAGGTATTCAAATGCTGAAACAACTGTTAAAATATGAATTCAAGGCCACCGGCCGCACCTATGGCGGGCTGTATCTGGCCCTTGTTGCGCTGGCAGTGCTGAGCGGCTTTTCCCTGCGCAGCTCTTCCAAGGACGACTTTGCATCTCTGCTGCTGTTCGCCTACATGGTCGTAGCCGTTGCGGTGGCAGTGGTGTCCGTGATGACCATTGTGACCCGCTTCACCCGCAATCTGCTGGGCCGCGAAGGCTACCTGATGCACACCCTGCCGGTGACGGAAAGCCAGCTCATCCTTTCCAAGCTGATCTCCAGCGTGGTATGGATGCTTTGCAGCAGCATCGTGGGTATTTTCTCCTTTGCGGTGATGCTGCTGGCTCTGTCTCTGAACAGCGCGGCCCTGCAGCAGCTGCCGGTGCTGTGGCAGAAAGTGGTGGAGATCTTCCGAGAGATCTTCCGCATGACCGGCAGCTCCGGGTGGCTCTGGCTGGCCTTTGAAACGCTGAACGGGCTGGTGGCACTGGTGTCCAGCATCCTGTGCATCTATGCCGCATGCATGATCGGCCACCAGTTCAAAAAGCACATGATCCCGGCCGGTATTCTGGCATTTTTCCTGCTGTCCTTCCTGCAGAACTGGCTGACCGAAGGTGTCAGCAGTGCCGACATGCTGCAGGCTGTTTCCTATCCCACCCTTGGCGGTGTAGATATTTCCATTGCTGCGCCCAGTGCTTTCACCACCCTGTTCGGGCTGGCGCTCAGCATTGCCTTTGCCGCAGGGTACTTTCTGCTGACCCGCTGGCTGATGGAGCATAAGCTGGATCTGGAATGATTTTAATGTCCTCCGCTTTCGCTCTGGACATTTTCAGCGGAACTATTTCTTAATTGCAATTTGTAAAAGGCCGAACCATAAACTTCATCTGATACAAAAAACATCTGCAAGCTGCCCCATTCCGGGCAAAGTTTGCAGATGTTTTTCTTGTTATAGAGTGTTCAGCACTCGTCGTACTGCTTTTTCAGGTAGTTCAGGCATTCCACCGCGTTTTCCGGGGTGGTATTCTCCAGCGTTGCAAAGATATAGGGTTTTTCCTGCTTTGCAAAGCGCAGGATGGTGCGGTAGTCCTCCATGCCTCCCTGCCCTGCACCCGTAGCAGCCAGCTGGCCGCCCGCATCCTTGCGCAGAAAATCCTTGAAGTGGATCATGGCGATGTCCTTGCCCAGAAGCTCGATGGCCTCGGCGAACACTTCCTCGCGGCGGTCCACATTTTCCATGTTCAGCAGGTTGACGGGGTCGAACAGGATCTGCAGGTTCGGGCTGCCGATCTCGTCCAGCACGGTGCGGGCGCGTCTGGCATCGTACACGATGTGCTTGACCACCGGCTCAATGGCAATGGTCACGCCGTACTGCTCGGCACAGCGCACCACCGGCTTGAAGTTCCGGATAAAAGTAGCAAGGGCTTCGTCGCTGCGGCATTCCGGACAGAATTTGTACTCCGCGTTGGGCGCACCGGTCTCGGTGCCCACCATTCCGCAGCCCAGCAGGCTTGCAAAACGGATATGGGCATAGTATTTTTCCTGAATAGTGTGCAGGGCATCCGCATCCGGGTGGGCAAGATTGAGATAGTTGCCCAGCACGGCAATGTCGATGCCGTTTTTCTCAAACAGATGCCGCAGGTACAGCGCATAGCCGGGGGTCAGGGCGCTGGGGGTGCAGGGCAGCTCCTTGAAGGATTTGCTCAGGGCCACATGGGCGCAGGTAAAGCCTTTCCGGCGCACCAGCGGCAGCACCTGTTCAACGGGCAGCTTTTCCGCGTCATGCAGACGCAGGCCGAATTGGATCATGGAAAACCTCCTCCTTTCCCGCACAACACGCGGGGTTGCATTGACCTTATTATACACGAAAGCTGCGTTCCATGGAACAGCCTGAAACAAAAAAGAGCATCACTTTGCACCCTCAACGGATGCAAATGATGCTCTTTTTGCAGATCTGGTCCCAACAGATGCGGCTCTTTCTCAGCGCCGGTACTTTGCAGCGGCCTGCAGGCGCTGCATCGCACGGTCGAGCGCGATCTTGCTCTGATAATATTCATGCATGCTCTGCTGATGCTGCAAACGCTCCTCGGCACGGATGCGGGCAGCCTCGGCACGGTTCTTGTCGATATCCTCCGGACGCTCGGCGCTGTCCACCAGCACCATCACGTAGGCAGGCGTCACCTCGGCAATGCCGTCGCCTACCAGGATGTCCTGGCTTTCACCGTTCACCTCAAAGTGCAGGATGCCCATGTGGATGGCCACCAGCACCGGGCTGTGTCCGGCCTGTATGCCGTACACGCCATCGCTGATGGGCAGCACAAGGTCTTCGCAATCGCCCTGATAGTACTCACCGCTGGACGCAGTGATGCTCAGCATGAACTTGTTCATCAGACGGCACCGCCCTTTTCCTCAGCCAGCTTTTCCGCTGCCTTCTGGCGGGCATCTTCCAGCGTACCGACGTTGAAGAAAGCCCACTCCGGCAGATCATCGGCCTCGCCGTCCACAATGGCGGCAAAGCCGCGCACGGTATCCTGCAGCGGCACATACTTGCCCTTCAGGCCGGTAAAGTTCTCGGCCACGGCAAAGGGCTGGGAGAGGAACTTCTGCAGCTTGCGGGCGCGGGCAACGGTGAGCTTGTCGTTCTCGTCCAGCTCATCCATGCCCAGAATGGCAATGATGTCCTGCAGCTCCTGATAGCGCTGCAGAATGGACTGCACCTTGCGGGCCACGCGGTAGTGCTCCTCGCCCACGATATCTGCTTCCAGAATGCGGGAGGTGGATGCCAGCGGGTCCACGGCCGGGTAAATGCCCTGCTCCACGATCTTACGGGACAGCACGGTGGTGGCGTCCAGATGTGCAAAGGTGGTGGCGGGGGCCGGGTCGGTCAGGTCGTCGGCGGGGACGTAGACGGCCTGCACAGAGGTGATGGAGCCTTCCTTGGTGGAGGTGATGCGCTCCTGCAGAGCGCCCAGCTCGTTAGCCAGAGTGGGCTGGTAGCCCACAGCAGAAGGCATACGGCCCATCAGGGCGGACACCTCGGAGCCTGCCTGCACGAAACGGAAGATGTTATCAATGAACAGCAGCACGTCCTTGTGGGTCTCCTCACGGAAGTACTCTGCCATGGTCAAGCCGGTCTCAGCAACACGCATACGTGCTCCTGGGGGCTCGTTCATCTGACCAAAGACCAGTGCGGTCTTGCTCAGAACACCGGACTCGTTCATCTCGCCCCAAAGGTCGCAGCCCTCGCGGGAGCGCTCGCCGACGCCGGTGAAGATGGAGTAGCCGCCGTGCTCGGTGGCCACGTTGTGGATCAGTTCCTGGATCAGCACGGTCTTGCCGACGCCTGCGCCGCCGAACAGACCGATCTTGCCGCCCTTTGCATAGGGGGCCAGCAGGTCGATGACCTTGATGCCGGTCTCCAGGATCTCGGTCGCGGGCTTCTGCTCTGCAAAGCCGGGGGCCTTGCGGTGGATGGGCCAATGTGGCACATCATCCACAGAGCCCTTGCCGTCGATGGGTCTGCCCAGCGGGTCGAACATGCGGCCCAGCGTGGCTTCACCCACCGGTGCAGTCAGGCCGTGGCCGGTGGCCTGCACGGTCATGCCCTTGCCCAGACCCTCGCTGGCGGAAAGCATGATGCAGCGCACAGTGGTCTCGTTGACATGCTGTGTCACTTCCATCGTGCGCTCGGTGCCCTCGGCGGTCACGGTAAGCGCTTCCTGCAGGGCAGGCAGCTTGCCTGCGGTGAACTGCACGTCCACCACAGGGCCGGCTACGCGAATAATAGTTCCCTGTATCATTTGGATTGCCTCTTATAATCTGTATATTGCAAACACGTTAGCATCCTTGCCCTCTCCGTCAGCGCCTGCGCGCTGCCGCCTCTCCCAAAGTGAGAGGCCTTGGCAGTCCACGCAAGAACTCCGGGTCTGCCAAAGGCTTTCCCTTTGCGGAAAGCCGTCCGGAAGGGCAGGTATCTTATTCCCGGTCCTGCACGGCAGCCGCACCGCCGATGATCTCGGTGATCTCCTGTGTGATGGAGCCCTGACGGGTGCGGTTGTATTCCAGCTGCAGCTCCCGGATCATATCGTTGGCGTTCTTGGTAGCGGAATCCATGGCAGTCATGCGGGCGCTCTGCTCTGCGCAGAAGCTCTCGGTCATGGCACCAAAGATCATGCCGTGCATATAAATGGGCGCGATCTGTTCAAACACCGTCCATGCAGACGGGAACATCTCCACATCGCCCTTCGGATCGCCCAGACCCTTGGGGGCAGGCTGCAGATGGGCGCGGTCCAGCGGAAGCAGACGCACCATGGTGGGCTCGCTGGTCAATGCATTCTCAATGCGGGTATAGATGAGATAGATCTCATCCAGCTTGCCGCTCTTAAAATCATCGATGGCGTCCATCGTGATATCGCGGGCGCGCTGCAGCGTGGGCTCCGTGGCGCCGTAGTGGAAATCCTCCACCAGCCGCGGGTCCTTGTGGTACAGGGCGCGGTAGCCGGTCTGGCCGATCACATAGAACCGGTCATTTTCATCCGCATTTTCCTTGAGGAACTTGATGATGTTCTGGTTGTAAGCGCCTGCCATGCCCTTATCTGCCGTCAGCACGATGTAAGCGCGCTTGGGGTTTGCGATGTTGCGTTCGTGGAAGAACGGATGCACCGGCTCTTCCGGCAGGTGGGGCACCACGCGGGAAATGGTATCGCGCATACGGTTGAAGTAGGGCGATACATTCTGGTAGTTCTTACGTGCCTTGCGCAGCTTGGACGAGGAGATCAGGTACATGGCGTTCGTGATCTTCATGGTGTCCTGAATGCTCTCGATGCGCTCCTTCAGCAGCTTACTGGACGGCATGGCTGTCGCCTCCCGCATAAGCTTTCCAGGCGTTCAGGATGGCATCGACCATTTCAGGTTCCAGCTTGCCGGTGGCGGTGATCTTATCCATCGTACCGGACACATCCGCGCGGAACTGACGCACAAATGCGGAAGTTTTGGTGCGCAGCTCGGCAGTGGGCAGTTCGTCCAGCACACCGTGGGAAGCCAGCACCAGCGTGACCACCTGCTCGGCGTCGGACTTGGGCTGATACAGCGGCTGCTTGAGCATTTCCATCAGAGCCTTGCCGTGGTCCAGCTGGCGGCGGGTCTCTGCGTCCAGATCCGAGCTGAACTGTGCAAAGGACTCCATATCCTTGTACTGTGCCAGCTCGATACGCAGGTTGGCGTTGGCCTTCTTCATGGCCTTGGTCTGGGCAGCGCCGCCCACACGGGACACCGACAGACCCACATTGACGGCCGGGCGGTTGCCTGCATTGAACAGGGCGCTCTCGAGGAAGATCTGACCATCGGTAATGGAAATGACATTGGTGGGGATGTAAGCCGAAACGTCGCCTGCCTGCGTCTCAACGATGGGCAGTGCGGTGATGGAACCGCCGCCCAGATCGTCGCGCATCCGACAGGAGCGCTCCAGCAGACGGGAGTGCAGATAGAACACGTCGCCGGGGTAAGCCTCACGGCCCGGAGAGCGGCGCAGCAGCAGAGAAATGGCACGGTAGGCCACTGCATGCTTGGACAGATCGTCGTAAACGATCAGCACGCTCTTGCCCTGACTCATGAAGTACTCGGCCAGTGCGGTACCGGCATAGGGTGCGATGTACTGCAGGGGAGCGGAATCCGAAGCAGTAGCCGCCACGATGGTGGTGTAGCTCATGGCACCGTGCTTCTGCAGATCGCCTGCCACGCGGGCAATGGAAGAAGCCTTCTGGCCGATGGCCACATAAATGCACAGCACACCGGTGTTCTTCTGGTTCAGGATGGCGTCCGTGGCGATGGAGGTCTTGCCGGTCTGGCGGTCGCCGATGATCAGTTCACGCTGACCGCGGCCGATGGGGAACATGGAATCGATGGCGAGGATTCCGGTGTGGAGCGGGGTATCCACGCTCTGACGTTCCAGAATACCGGGGGCCTGCTTTTCGATGGGGTTGTAGCCCACAGCTTCAATGGGGCCCTTGCCATCGATGGGCTCGCCCAGCGGGCTGATGACACGGCCCAGGAAGGCATCGCCCACCGGGATGCCGGCACGCTTGCCGCTGCGGGTCACCATGGTGCCCACGCCGACGGTCTCAGCTCCGTCGAACAGCATGATGCCCAGCTGTTCGGGGTCCACGCTCTCCACCATGCCCTTGGCACCGTTGTCGAAGGTGACGATCTCGCCGTACACGGCGCGGTTCATGCCCTCGACGTGCACGATGCCGTCGGCAGAGGAGATGACCACACCGCCCTCGGCAGAGGTCTCGGCGGGCTTGTAGTCCTCAATGCGGGTCTTGAGGGTAGCCAGCGAGGGCTTGCCCTCCATCATCTTGTCCAGCTGATGACGGCCGGAATTATCGAACACACGGTCGCCCACCTGCAGGACATAGCCGGACAGCAGGCTCTCGTCCACCGTCACGTTCAGGATGACCTCGGTGGCGTCATACAGCTTGCGGACCTCGGCGCGGACCCGGTTCAGCTCCTCTTCCCGGGGCTTGCGGGCGCTGCGCAGCTCGGCCTTGACGATGCGGTTGTCCGCAAAAAATTCACGACTGAATTCAGTTGCCATTGCCTGCACCTGCTTTCTCCAGCAGATCGTCCAGCAGACGTGCGTCGTCCTGGGCGGTCAGATTGCGGGCCAGCAGCTTCTCGCACATCGCACGGGCCAGTGCCGTGGTCTGGGCATCGGCTTCCCGCAGCTTGCTCTGGCGTTCGGCCTCGGCGCTCGCCTTGCCGGCGGCCACGATGGCGTCTGCCTGCTTGCGGGCATCTGCCAGCAGCTGCTGCTTTTCGACCTCAGCCTGCTTTTCGTAGGCTTCGCGGCGGGCAGCGGCCTCATTGTCCACATTGCGCAGTTTTTCCTGCGCGGCGTTCATGGTCTCTGCGGCTTCCTTCTTGGAGGTCTCCGCATCGGCCAGGTTTGCGTCCACCATCTGCTGGCGCTTTGCGATCACGTCCTGAACAGGCTTGAACAGGAACTTGCGCAGCACCGCATACATGACGAGGACGTTCACGACGGTCCACAGCAGGTTAATATCCAACTTCAGCATTCGTCTGCGCCTCCGTTACTGACCCAGGAACAGGATGATCAGCAGTGCAACGACGAAACCGAAAATTGCAGTACCTTCTGCCAGAGCAGCGCCCAGCAGCAGGTTGGTCTGGATCTTGCCGGATGCCTCGGGCTGACGGGAGATCGCCTCCGTTGCCTTACCCGTTGCGATGCCGATGCCGATACCGCCGCCAATGCCGGTCAGCGCTGCAATGCCAGCGCCCAGAGCAATCAAACCATTCATAGTAATAATCTCCTTTTAAATTCAGTAAATATCAATGGATCAGTCTTCTCCGCCCATGGTCTCTTTCATGAACAGCGAAGTCAGGAACACGAACACGTAGGTCTGGATCAGACCGTCGAACAGGTCAAAATACAGGCTGAACACCGCCGGGACGAACACGGGCACCACGAGCTTGATCAGCTCCATGATGACGAATGCACCCAGCACGTTGCCGAACAGTCGCATGCAGAGGCTGGTCGGGCGGATGGCAATCTCGAGGATGTTCATAGGGGTCATGACCGGCGTGGGGGCAGACAGACTCTTGAGGAAGCCCACGCCGCCGCGTGCCCGGATGCCGGCACCCTCGATCAGGACGATGCTCATCAGCGCCAGCGCTGCGGTCACATCCAGATCCTTTGTGGGGGGCTTGACGCCGAACACGCCGATCAGGTTGCTGAAGGCGATGTAGATGGCCACGGTCATCAGGTAAGGCACATAGCGCCTGCCCTTTTCGCCCAGCAGGCCTTCAAAGAAATTGGTGCCTGCGAGGTAGGCCATTTCCAGCACGGCCTGACGCTTGCTGATGTGGTCCACCTTCAGGTTTCTGGTAAGCAGAATCGAGCCGATGGTGACGATGGCCAGGATCACCCAGCTGATGACCACGGATTCCGGGATCTGCAGCGGGCCGACCTTGACGTATTCGACGGTCAGCTCTTCCATCAATGCTTTGGTCAGATTATTCAATTGTTTTTCCTCCTTCCTGAAGAATAGGGTTCCGGGGGTAAGACCGCCGCACCGCCCCGGCGGCGCAGCGTCCTTCTTATCGCTCGAAGAAAAGGCGCAGCTTTGTGAAAAAAGTAAGGAAGGCGTTCGGCTTTGTCCGGTCACACCCTCCCTCCTGCACGGATCACTTCGTCTTTTTTCGTTGTGTATGATAGTACGATTGACGAAAATTGGCAAGTGGCTTTGTGCACATTCTACATTTTAGGTGGTTCTACTGCATTGATATATAAAAAAAGTTGTGCATCTTGTCCAACAAAACGCTCTTCGCATGTACTTTTTCCACAAATCTCTTAGCCAATTCTTAGGTTTCAATGGCTTTTTCAGGGCATTCCGGGAAATATTTCCATCAAAAATGCCCCATTGTACATGCTTTATATGCCCGATATATAAAATTCGTATAGGTGTCCAGTCCGTTATTCCATCCCGTTCTATACATATTTATTATGGTTCCATCCCCAGGAGCTATCAGTCCGTCTGCTTTTCGCCCCGGCGGAACATCAGCCGGAAGATGGCACGGGTAAGCGGGCCGCAGTACAGCAACTGCCAGCACAGGGCCATGGGCATATTGCAGCCCCAGGTATGCACCCAGGTGCCAAAGCTGGGTTCTTTAAACAGCACCGTTGCGATCAGGCTCATCACCGGGCACATGATGCACACGATCATCAGCGAGATGGCATAGGTGATGAACTGCGGACGATCTGTGGGCCGCATGAACATAAACGCCAATCGGGTGGCCAGTTTCTCCACCACGAAAAATTCCAGCACGCAGGCAATGGGAACCATGATCGGCATCTCGTGCAGAGCCATGACAAAGGTGGCATTGGTGACACCGCCTGTGTTCAGCGCCACATTGTAAACGATCATGCCATAGACCATAATGGCAGCCATGACAATGGTAAAGAAGATACGTTCCGGTAAAGTTTTAGGCATTTTGATTGTGTCTCCATTTCTTTTATGTGTAAATTTTTGCCGCAAAAAAGCCGCCCCGCGAAACTTTCATCTCGCGGGGCGGCGGCGACTACCATTCATTGGCGTTATTTTAGCACAAATCCATCTGACGCATAATACCCTGTGGACATTTTCTCCCGTTTTGCGCAAAATCCTCCACAAACGGCCCGGAACTTCTGGGCAGCTTTGCTGTGACTTCCCCGGCAGCCCTCCCCGCTGGGAACAAAGTTCCTCTCCAAAGGGTACGATCGTCCGGACAGGCCGCACAGAAAGCGGCATTTTGTACGTTCCATCTTCCATTTTTCAAGAACTGCACAATTTTATGTTTTTATCCTTGTGCACTCTGCGAATAGACAAATCAATCAGGAATATGTATAATAAAGCCAGAAACCAGAGAAGTACAGCAGAAGCTCAAGAGAGAGCTAATCCCGCTGACTTGAAGCAGAAAGGAGCGAGACCGATGGTCGATATGGAACCCGCACAGTTTGGACAGGCTGTCGGGATTCGCTGAGAGGCAAAACAGAGGCTCACCACAAACGGGATGTTTCCCCCGTATAAAAACACAACAAAAATGAGCCAGTCTTGAGCATCAAAAATGCGATTACACGACAACCTGTCGATTAACTAAAACCCCAGCGATTCAAATAGATCCGCCGGAGATGATTCCTATGAAGGTATCTTTTGTACGGAGAGCATTATTTGAATAGCAAAAAGGAGTTCTACCAATGTACTGAGTAACTTGTCCCTGGCAAATCTAACTCGAAAGAATGTGGTAATATGAAATTCATCTTCAGAATCTCGGTGCCGCACTCCATCAGTTAAGAGAAGGGTCAGTCCAATGTACTAAGTAAATTCGTCCCCTTGAAATAGATTCTCAGTTTCCAGTAGTTTCTAAGGAGAGTCACCCTATGAAACGTTTACTCCGAAAATGAGGAACCCCAAGGAGAAGAGGCTTATGACTCCGAAGAAGTAAGTATCCAGCCGGACGAGGGCTTGCAAACGCCTCGTCCGGCTGGTTTTATTTTGTGCTGTTTTCACCAACAGTCAACGCCCGATTTGTACAAATTTTACGCAGGAAGGTTGAATACCGTCCTTGTGTTTTCGTCCCTCTATGTTATAATTGTGGAAAAAGATGGGAGGTGTATTCCATGGAGTCGTTCTTTTCGTTTTCCACTCTGTTCAACCTTGTGCTGACCGTTATCTGGTTCATCTCCGGCATTCGGGATCTTCAAGGCAAAGACCCGTTCATCAATCTGCCGTTCAACCAGTATCACCGCGACCCGGAGTACCGCGCCTTCTGGCAGAAAAAGAACGGCGTGTTTTACATGCTCAACAGCATCGCCTTTCTGATCTTATCCTTCACACCTGTTACATCGCCGCTCTACCGTATCATCTTCGGCATTGCCATTGTGGGAGACCTTCTTTATCTTGTCGCTTACGAAAGCTGGAATCATAGTGCGGATTGACAGCCGGAAAGGGGCCACCATGAATTTGAATCTTTCGGGCTGGGATTGGCTGAACGCCGCGCTGGGTGTGCTGTTTTTGTACCGCGGCATCCGGGATCTGTACAATGGCACCGGCACCGGATGGAGCAGTGAGGACGAAAAGAAGCACTTCCGCAAATTTTACGGCATTGCTTCGACCATCGGCGGCGCGTTCTTGCTGGTCAACATTTTTCTGCCAAAGGTCGAGCCGCTGCACTCCATTTTGATGGTGGCGGCGCTCGTGTTGTGCGCTGCCCTGCTGATCTCGTATCTGTGCTATGCCCTGAGTAGGAGCGACAAAACCAAAAAGTGAGGGATTGCTATGGAAGTCATCTTATCGATCTTAGCCGCTCTTTTCGGCATCGGGTTCGGCATTTTTATGGCGCTGCAGCCGGAGGATGCCATTGCCCTACATGACCGTGGACGGTATACACAGACCGAACCAACGGAAACGTACATCAAATTGACCCGGCTGGAGGGCATTGGGCTTTCGGTGATTTGTGCCGTGCTACTGGTGGTGCTGCTGTTTGCACCCAAATAATACTTTGCAGCTTTCCTCTTGCGGATTTTTTCTCACCCTGCTACAATGAGAAAAAACGCAGGAGGTATTTTATTATGGTCAAGCATGTGATCCTGTGGCAGCTGAAGGACGAGCTGTCCGACGCCGAAAAAGCCGCCGTCAAGGCAGGCATCAAGGAAGGGCTGGAAGGTCTGGCAGGCAAGGTCCCGGGCCTTGTGGAAGTGCATGTCAACATCCACGGTCTCCCCTCTTCCACCGCCGACCTGATGCTGGACACCACCTTTGAAAGCGCCGAGGCCCTCAAGGGCTACTCCGTCCATCCTGCCCATGTGGCTGTGGCCGACAGCAAGGTGCGGCCCTACACCAAGGCACGGTTCTGTCTGGATTACGAGATTTAATGTTGACAAACCCACCGTTTTTGCGTATTATAGACATAACAATGTAAATTGGCTGTGAAGAGAAGAGTACGCATCGTCTGCGCTTGACAGAAAGCCCGAAGGATGGAACCGGGCAGGCCGCGCGATGCCGAAGATGGTCTCGGAGCTGCGCAGGTGAAGATTGAGCCTGCGACGGGTGCGCCCGTTACCGCGCTGCGCCGTGCTTTTTGGCCCGGCAAAAGGCTGCGCCCGCAAGGGTGCAGCGAAGCAAGGTGGTACCACGAAAGTTTCAGGCTCTCGTCCTTGTCCGGCTCAGTCCGGCAGGATGAGGGCTTTTTTCGTCCCCCGCCAAATCAGGAAAGGAAGAGTATCAACCTATGAGTGAGCACAAGACATTCTACATCACCACTCCCATCTACTACCCCAGCGACAAGCTGCACATCGGCCACAGCTATACCACTGTCGCCTGCGACGCACTGGCACGCTTCAAGCGGATGCAGGGCTATGACGTCATGTTCCTGACCGGCACCGACGAGCACGGCCAGAAGATCCAGGACAAGGCCGCCGACGCAGGCGTGACCCCCAAGGAGTACGTGGATAAGATCGTCGCCACCGTCAAAGACCTGTGGAAGCTGATGGACATCAGCTACGACCGCTTCATCCGCACCACCGACGACTACCACATGGAGTCCTGCCAGAAGATCTTCACCAAGCTCTATGAGCAGGGCGACATCTACAAGGGCGAGTACACCGGCCACTACTGCAAGCCCTGCGAGAGCTTCTGGACCGACAGCCAGCTGGTGGACGGCAAATGCCCCGAGTGCGGCCGCGAGGTCTACGATGCCCACGAGGAAGCCTACTTCTTCAAGACCGGCAAGTACGCCGACCGTCTGCTCAAGCTCTACGAAGAGAACCCCCAGTTCATCCAGCCCGAGAGCCGCAAGAACGAGATGATCGCCTTCATCAAGCAGGGTCTGCAGGACACCTGTGTCTCCCGCACCTCCGTCAAGTGGGGCATCCCCGTGCCTTTCGACCCCAAGCACACCATGTACGTCTGGGTCGATGCTCTGAGCAACTATATCTCCGCTCTGGGCTACGGCAACGAGAAGTACGACGAGTACAGCAAGTTCTGGCCTGCTGACCTGCACATGGTGGGCAAGGAGATTCTCCGCTTCCACACCATCCTGTGGCCCGCCATGCTGATGGCTCTGGATCTGCCGCTGCCCAAGCGGGTGTTCGGCCACGGCTGGCTGCTGATGAACGGCGGCAAGATGTCCAAGTCCGTGGGCAACGTCGTTGACCCCGTCATCCTCTGCGACCGCTACGGCGTGGACGCCATCCGCTACTTCCTGCTGCGTGAGATCCCCTTCGGCAACGACGGTATGTTCACCAACGAAGCCCTCATCAACCGCATCAACAGCGACCTTGCAAACGACCTTGGCAACCTGCTGAGCCGCACCGTCGCCATGTGTGAGAAGTACTTCGGCGGCACTGTCCGCAAAGTGGCCGGCACCGAGGCCATCGACACCGAGCTGGAGACCATGACCAACGAACTGCTGGGCAAGGTCACGGCAGACATGGACAACCTGACCATCCCGCAGGCTCTGATGGAGATCTTCGCCGTCATCCAGCGCGCCAACAAGTATATCGACGAGACCGCCCCCTGGGCTCTGGCCAAGGATGAGGCCAACAAGGAGCGCCTTGAGAGCGTACTGTACCACCTGTGCGAGGCTCTGCGCGTTTGCGGCATCCTGCTGAACGCTTACCTGCCCTCCACCGCTCCCAAGATGATGGAGCAGCTGGGTCTGGACGCTTCCGCTATCGACGTGGAGAAGGCCGCTTACGGCGTTCAGGAGAGCTACACCGTCCACAAGGGCGAGGCGCTGTTCCCCCGCATCGACGTGGCAAAGGAGATCGCCCACCTGAAGGAAGAGGACGAGAAGCGCAAGGCCGCTGCCGAGGCCGCTAAGAAGGCCAAGGAAGAGGCTGAGAAGAAGGCCGCTGCTCCCGCTGAGGAGAGCAATGTAGACTTCACCCACGAGGCAGAGATCTCCTACGACGACTTCTGCAAGGTGGAGCTGCGCGTGGCCGAGGTCCGCGCCTGCGAGAACCTGAAGGAGAGCAAAAAGCTGCTCCACCTGACCGTCTTTGACGGCGAGCGTGAGCGCTGCATCCTGTCCGGCATCGCCAAGTGGTTCAAGCCGGAGGACCTCATCGGCAAGAAGCTCGGCATCGTCTGCAATCTGGCACCCCGCCCGATGATGAAGGGCAAGTATGTCAGCGAGGGCATGATCTTCGCCGCTGACACTGCCGACGGCGGCTGCTCCATCCCCTTCTACAGTGACGACACCCCCGTGGGCGCGCGCATCCACTGAGCGATGGAGAACAACATGACTCTTTCCCGCGCCGAGAAGCTGGACAAAATTTTCGGCACACCGCTGTTTGCGGTGCTGCTGGCCATCTTCTGCAATGTGCTGTGGGGCTGTGCGTTCCCCTTCATCAAGATGGGCTACCGCCTCTTTGAGATCGATCCGTCCAACACCGCGTCCATCTTCTGCTTTGCCGGTGTAAGGTTCATGCTGGGCAGTCTGCTCGTCCTGCTGGGCAGCACCCTGCTCCAGAGCCGGATGCCCACCTTCCCGAAAGGGAAAGTCTTTGCCGAGTGCTGTGTACTGGGCCTGTGGCAGACCACGACCCAGTACGCCTTCTACTACATCGCCGTGGCGATGCTCACCGGTGCGTTCGGCGGCATCCTGAACAGCACCCAGAGCTTTCTGGGCGTCATCTTCGCCCACTTCATCTACGGCAATGCCGATCGGATGACCCCGGCAAAGACCCTGGGCTGCGCCGTCGGCTTTGCAGGCGTTCTCATCGGCACACTGGGCAACCACGGCGGCGGCAGCGGCTGGGGCGTCTTCTGTATGCTGTTTGCAACGGTGGTCTTCACCCTGTCCGGCCCGTGGAACAAGTCCGTCACCAAAAAGGCGGACAGCTTCGCGGTCTGCTTCCTGAACCTGTTCGTGGGCGGCGCAGCACTCTTCGTGCTGGGTACGGCGCTCGGCGGGCGTCTGGGCAGTGTGACGCCGCTTGGCATTCTGGTGCTGCTGTATCTGGCCTTCATCTGCGGCGCCGGCTATCTGCTCTGGGCCTTGCTGATGAAGAACAACCCCGTCAGCCGCATTGCCATCTTCGGCTTCGTGAACCCGGTGGTCAACGTGCTGCTGAGCGCTGTGCTCAACGGCGAACCGCTGTTCCGCTGGCAGTATCTGGCCGCACTGGTGTTCGTCTGCGTCGGCATCTGGCTGGTGAACAAAGCCCCCGCCAAGAAGGAGAAGCAATGACCGACCCGATTTTCGACACCCACGCCCACTACAGCTCCCGCGCTTTCGATGCTGACCGCTTCGCTCTGCTGGACAGCCTGCCCGAAAAGGGCGTGGTCGGCGTCTGCGAGCAGGCCACCCACTCGGGGGATGCGCCCCGCGTGCTGGAGCTGGCCCACCGCTATCCGTGGGTGTATGCCGCCATCGGCATCCATCCCGAGAGCCTGCTGGCCCCCGAGGACTGCGGCGAGGAAGGCCCTGCCCCCACTGTCTCGGTCTTTGGCGGCGACTGGGCCGCTGAGATGAAAGCCCTTGCCCCCTGCTACGACGACCCGAAAGTGGTCGCTGTGGGCGAGTGCGGGCTGGACTACCACTGGCCCGTGCCGAAGGACGCACAGCTGGCGCTGTTTGAGGCGGAGATCCGCCTTGCGCTTGAGCTGGACAAGCCCATCATCGTCCACGACCGAAACGCCCACGCCGACGTCTACGCCCTGCTGAAAAAGTACCGCCCCAAGGGCATCGTCCACTGCTATTCCGGCAGTGCAGACGACGCCGTGTGGCTGGCCCGGCAGGGGCTGTATTTCGGCTTCGGCGGCGCCTGCACCTTCAAGGGTGCCAAACGGGCGGCAAAGGCCATTGCGGCTCTGCCTTTGGAGCAGATCGTCCTCGAGACGGACTGCCCCTACATGGCCCCGGAGCCGGTGCGCGGCATCCGCTGCGACAGCTCCCTCATCCGGTACGTCGGCGAGTATGCCGCCAGCGTCAAGGGCATCAGCCCGGAAGAAGTCTTCTGCCAGACGGCGCAGAACGCCCGGACTGTTTACCAACTGTAAGATTCAGGTCATTTTCCTGTTTCTGTATAAATTCGAAATCATATTTTTTCATAAGGAGATTCTATTATGAAAGCTCGTATCCCTTCTCACCGCGAATTCATCATCAACTTCCCCGACAGCGTTGACCAGGCAAAGGCCAACGAGGGCTGGGCAAAGCTGCAGCAGATCGTTGAGGACTACAAGAAGGCCCACAACGGCGCTTCCGTCTACGCTCCCACCTTCATCGAGGACTGCGAGCCTGCCGTCAAGAAGCTGCAGGAAGAGTACGGCTTCGAGTACACGGTCGAATACGTTCAGTAATTTCTGATATTCAAAATCCCTTCTGTGCATCTGCGCAGGGGGGATTTGCTGTTTCAGGGGAGGCCGCTTTTCCCCTGCGGTGTGCTCCCGCAAAAATACAGCCCCGGCAGACTGCATGGTCTGTCGGGGCTGTGCTTTGCTGTTTGGGTCACTTTTCCACTTTACTCAGCAGGATGCGGTCATTGTCCAGATTCTTGCCGGCATTCTCGCGGAACTTTTCAAGCAGGCCGTCCACGGTCATCCGGCTGCGTTCCTCGCCCTTCACGTCAAAGACGATGCGGCCGGAATCCATCATCAGGGTGCGGTTGCCCAGCTCCAATGCCTGATGCATGTTGTGGGTGACCATCAGGCAGGTGATCTTCTTTTCGGCCACGATGCTCCTGGTCAACTCCAGCACCTTTTCGGCGGTGGCGGGGTCCAGCGCTGCGGTGTGCTCGTCCAGCAGCAGCAGCTTGGGGGTGACCAGCGTTGCCATGAGCAGGGTCAGCGCCTGCCGCTGGCCGCCGGAAAGCAGTCCCACCGGCTGCTTCATTCGGTCCTCAAGGCCCATATCCAGCAGCGCCAGCTTTTCGCGGAACACTTCCTTGTCCTTGCGGGAGATGCGGGAGAAGATGGCATGGGGCGCAGTGCCGGCACGCAGATAGGCCAGCGCAAGGTTTTCCTCAATGGTCATGTTGGGTGCGGTGCCCTTGAGCGGGTCCTGAAACAGGTGGCCGATGACCTTGCTGCGCTGGTGCTCCGGCTCAAAGGTGATATCCTGTCCACCCAGCAGGATGCTGCCCTCATCGGCGATGAAGCCGCCGGTGATGGCGTTGAACAGGGTGGATTTGCCCGCACCGTTGGAGCCCACGATGGTGGCAAAGTCCCCGGCTTCCATGTGCAGGCTGACGCCGTTCAGGGCCACTTTTTCATTGACCGTGCCGGGGTTGAAGGTCTTGTGCAGATCGTTCAGCTGAAGCATTTCCATCTTACTTTCCCTCCTTGCCGGTAGTCACGCGGCGGCGGCAGGCCCCATGCTTGCGCTGCTCAAAGGCGATTTTTTCCTTGATGGCCGGCATCGAAATGGCGATGGCCACGATGATGGCAGACACCAGCTTCATGGCGGCGGCGGGCACATTGAAGCGCAGGGCCACAGCCACGATAAAGCGGTACAGGCAGCTGCCGAACACCACGCCGATGATCCGGCGCGGCATGGTGCGCTTGCCGAGCAATGTCTCGCCGATGATGAGGGAGGCCAGTGCGATGGTCACCATGCCGGTGCCCACATTGATATCGCAGCTCTTCTGATACTGCGCCAGCAGGCCGCCGGAGAGGGCGCACAATGCGCCGGAAACGCACAGGCCCACCGTGATAGTGAAGGCCGGGTTGATGCTGGAAGCACGCACCATAGCAGCGTTGTCACCGGTGGCGCGGATGGACAGGCCCAGTCGGGTGCCGAGGAAGCCCAGCATCGCCGCACCGGCAAGCAGGATCATGGCCAGCGCGATGGCCAGCTTATACCAGCCGCCAAGGAAGCTCAGTGAGCCCTTTGCCAGCGAGAAAACAGTGTCGGTCTTGACCAGCGATATGGTGGAGGAAAAGCCCATCACGGCCAGATTGATGGTGTAAAGGCCGGTGTTGACGATGATGCCTGCCATGATGCTCTCCACGCCAAGCCGGGTCTGCAAAAAGGCCGTGACAAAGCCGGAGCACACACCTGCCGCCATGGCTGCAACAAGTGCCAGAATGGGGTGGCCGGTCAAAGCCACCTGACAGGCTACCGCGCAGCCCAATGTGAAGCAGCCGTCGGTGGACAGGTCTGCAATGTTCAGGATGGAATAGCTCAGGAACAGTGCCAGCGCCACAAGGGCATAGATACAGCCCAGTTCCAGCGCCGTCTGTAGGACGTTGAGCGAAAAGATACTCGCCAGCATGTGTGTGCTCCTTTTATATTTCTTTTTGAATGGACGATTTGAAATGGCGTCTGCGGACGCTCCGGTATGCCATTTTCACGGGAGGGTTTTATAAACAGAACCTTTCCTCAGAACCACCAAAAGCTCCCCCTTTCGGGGGAGCTGGCAAAACCGTCAGGTTTTGACTGAGAGGGTTCTTTTTTAAGAGAAGTTCTCTGCCGTGGTCACTTCCACGATCTCGGTGCAGTAGGGCTTGAAGGCCTCCTTCACGGTGTCGAGGTCCAGACCCAATGCTTCGCAGGTCTCGGTGTTGATGGTGACGATGCCGTTGTCAAAGGTCTGGTACGGCAGGTCTGCGGTGGTCTTGCCCTCACACAGCAGCTCTGCCACCATATCCGCAGTGGCTTCGCCCAGCTGGACGTAATCCACGCCGTAGCCCACGAACGCACCGTTCAGTGCAAAGCTGTCAGCACCGGTGTAGTGCTGGACGCCCGCCTCGATGAAGGTCTCGTAGATGGACAGCTCGGCGGTCATCACGGTGTTGTCGGTGGGGGTGAACACGGCCTTGACGCCGGAAGCGATCAGGGCCTCGGCAGCCATCTGCACCTCGGCGGTGGTGGTGCCGTTCTTCTCAATGTACTTGATGCCGTTGGCGTCGCAGAAGGCCTTTGCGTCTGCAATGGCCTGGGTGGAGGCATCCTGACTCAGGTCGTACAGCAGGCCGATGGTGTCAATGTCCGGGTTGACGGCAGTGATCAGCTTCATGATGGCCTCGGTATTCAGGGCGTCCGAAGTGCCGGTGATGTTCTCCTCGCCGTCAAAGCCTGCGGCGGCGGGGTCGGTGACGGCAGAGTAGACAACGGGGATGTCGGTATCCTCCACAGCAGCCAGCATGGTTGCGGCGGTAGGGGTAGCCACAGCCACGATCACATCCACGTCGTCACCTACGAGGTCGGCACCGATCTGGTTCAGGTTGGACTGGTCAGCCTGTGCATTTGCGTAGTAGTCGGCGTAGTCGAAGGTAACGCCCTTCTCAGCGCCCAGCTCATCCAGACGGCTCTCCACAGATTCCACAATCTGGTTCAGGGAAGCATGATCCACGTAGTTGACGATGCCCACCTTGAAGGTCTGGCCACCCTCGGCTGCTGCGGAAGAAGCGGCAGCGGAAGAAGCGGTGGAAGATGCAGTCACGGTGCTGGAAGCAGCGCCGCCGCAGCCGGTCAGCGCCAGTGCGGAAACAGCGGAAGCAGCCATAGCGGCCTTGAGGAAGCTGCGGCGGGAGATCATGGTAACGTTTTTCATAATAGTAAGCTCCTTTCCCGGAGCGGGCGGCCCATAAATTTTAAATAAAAAGACCCGCTCCCCTTGCGGGACGGGTCTTTGCAATAAAAAACGACCCTGTCCCTGTGTGTTCATCCACAAGGACAGGATCGGTAAAATTCGATTCTGCGGTGCCACCTTGCTTGCCCTGCTTTCCAGACGCAGAGCCTCTCACGGAGAGCCAACACTCCCCTGTCCTGTAACGGAGACTTCCGTCCAAAGCTACTAAGGCTTGCTGCCCGTTTGCCCGGCCCTCGGCGGCCCACGAAGCTCTGCCCCGCTCTCGCCCGTTTTCACTGTCCGGGCTCACTGAAGATGCGCTGTACAGGTTCTCTTCCGCCTCATCGGTTTGATTGCATTATACACTTTATTGGCATAAAGTCAAGAGGAAATTGCAAAAAATTCTTTTTTCTGCGGCACAAAGTCATTCTTCCCTGTGTCAGCTCTGCTTTGTGCGGCGCTTGCGCCAGACAAAGCAGGCCGTGTACACCAGCCACACCGCGATGCCGCCCAAGGTCAGCGCACGGCTCAGCCGGATGCCGTCGGGCTGATAGACAAAATTGATGCTGTTTTCCCCTGCCGGGCACAGCACGGCCATCAGCCCCTCGTCCACCTGCAGGATGTCTGTTTCCTGCCCGTTGACATAGGCGGTAAAGCCGTCATCATAGGGCACCGAGAAGAACACAAGGTTCTCTTTTTCCAGTGTGATCTGCGCATGGAAGCCGGAATTGTTCATCTGGAACACACTGGCGGCTGTGGCGCGGCGCTCGCGGCAGTCCTGCACGTAGGACTCATAGTGCAGCTCCTCCCGTCTGCCCTCCGGCAGATGGGTGAGGTATTGGCCATAGACTGCAGCATCCTCATCCCGGAGCACCAGTGCGCGCATCAGCAGGTTTGCACGCGTGGTCTTTGCGGTCTCCTCGTACTCGCTCTCGGTAAGGTAGCAGTCGTAGGTAAAGCCCATGGGCACATAGTTCGTGTTGCGGTACACCGCGTAGCCGTCCTTTGTAAAGGCGTGCTCCCAGCCCGCATCGGCTTCGTTCTTAAAGTCGTTCTGCTTTTCCGGCGTGGTGATGAGGTATTCCACGCTCAGCAGACCCCGCAGTGCATAGTTGGAAAGCTCCGGTTCGCTGCGCACATCCCGCTTGACCCCCAGCGCCGGGTAGAAGCTGAGGATGCTGGGCGCGGCGGTGCTGCCGAAATACTGCAGACAGCTCTTATCCAGCCACATGCCGATGTTATCGTGGATCTTGTAGGTGTCGATGCGGTAGTCGTCCTCAGGCAGGTCGTTTTTCAGCAGCAGAGCATTCGTGTCCTGCTTCACAAGATCGCTGTCGGTATACCACTGGCCGAACTTGCCAATGCCGATGTGCACCACGCTGAACAGGAAGGCAAATACCAGCACCGCCGCTGTCATGCGCTGGGCAAAGCGGCGGTCAGCCCGCCATTTCTGGCAGAGGGCGCGGTACACCAGCAGGCCCAGCAGTCCAAAGCCCAGCACCGCGCAGTACTGACCCGGATTTTTGAGCACGCCGAAGGACCAGCTGCCCGTGTCGCCATCCTTTACCGGTACCACCGCAAAGGCCACCGTGGCGATCATCAGCCAGCTGATGCCCCGGGCAGGGCTGTCCAGATCGGTGTTGTGATCCTCCAGCGCATTGACGGTCATCGCGGCCAGCACCAGCACCGGCATATAGTACCAGCGGGCATAGTAGCTGGAGTTGAGGGCATAGAACGCGCTGTTCAGAATGGGGACCAGCGCAAACACCGCGCAGGTGCCCACGATGCGCTTTTTGCTGTCGCCGTGCTTTGCCTGCCAGTAGGCCGCAGCACCGGCCAGGCTGCACAGCGGCAGATAGGCCGACATACTGGTCCACTTGATGACGCCCTCCGACCAGATGGAGGTGAGGTAGGGCGAATCCGGCGGCATGATCCAGCTGACCAGGATGGCAAGGTACTGCTGCACCTTGCTGTAGGTCAAAAAGCCCCATCCGGAGGAAAGGTCGATGGTGCGCGGGTTCTGCAAAATGGAGAGCACCGCAGGCACCAGCAGGATGCTGCCCATGGCAACGCCCAGAACGCTTTCAAAGGCCAGCAGCCCGAACTTTTTTGCCGTCAGCCGGAAGTCTCCTGCGCTGAGCTTGCAGATAAAGTAGATGGCTAAAAACACCACCTGACCGATGAAGAAAAAGTAGTTGTTGACAAGGTTCACCGCCACCCAGAATGCAAACCAGCTGCGGCGGTCATTGTAAAGGGCCTCGTCCAGCGACCACAGCAGATACGGGAACAGCGCCACCACATCCACAAAGTGGTTGAAGAACACGTTGTACACCGTAAAGCCGGAGAAGGCATACAGCACCGCACCCAGCACAGCGTAGTCGATGTTTTTGACGTATCGGCGCAGATACAGATACGCACCGCCACCCGCCACGGCAAACTTGAGCACCAGAAGCGGCACCATCAGGTAGGGCAGCCACTTCTGCGGGAAGAGCAGCGAGAACCAGAAGAACGGTGAACCGTACAGGTAGAACGAGTAGGCGTTCATGACGCCGCTGCCAAGGTCGGTGGCCCACGAAAAGGTGTTGCGCACCGTGGTGAATGCACTGTCCGGATAGCCGGCACCCTTGACGAAGCCGTTCATATAGCGGTAAAAGCTGATCTGCTGGCTGTTGAAATCGCCGGCGTAGTGGAAAAAACCGCCGTCGATGAGATAGAACGGCAGAAAGAACAGCGCCGCCGTCAGGGCGCACAGGCCCACTGTCAGCCAGAATTTATCCTTTTTTTGTTCCAGCAGACGCGGCTGCCGGGCAGTATCAGACCATTCCATGGTTTCCTCTTTTCTCTGCCCCCTGCGGGGCAAAAAGCTCAAATTTTTACGGGAACGGCACCTCGCGCACGTCGTCCGGGTCCAGCCCGGCCTTGCGCTGCTCTTCAAACACGGCGTCGATCAGCTCATCCAGATCTTCCAGATGGGTCAGGGTGCAGCAATAGCGACGCAGATTGGCCGCCCCCTTCAGCCCCTTCATATAGTGCATGGTCTGGGAGCGAGCCTGCGGCATGGCCACAAACTCGCCCTTCTGCTCCACCATCTCTTCCACCTGACGGCGCAGCGCATTCATGCGGGCCTGCAGGTTCGGCTCCTTGGGGGCAGGCAGGCCCTCGATGGCCGCATTCACCCGCTCGAAGAGCCACGGGTCGCCCAGTGCGCCCCGGGCGATCATCACGCCGTCGCAGCCGGTGGCCTGCATCATCCTCACCGCATCCTCTGCCGAATGGATGTCGCCGTTGCCCAGCACCGGCACCCTGACGGCATCCTTCACCCGGGCGATAATCTCCGGGTCGATGCCGGGGGTATACATCTGCTCCCGGGTACGGGCGTGCACCGCAATGAGGGCCGCACCGGCCTGCTCACAGGCCTTGGCACACTCCACGGCGGTGATGTGGTCGGCATCCCAGCCCTTGCGCATTTTGACGGTGACCGGTCGTTTTGTATTTGCCACGACCTGCTCCACGATGCGCCCGCAGCGGTCCGGGTCCAGCATCAGCTTGCTGCCTGCGCCGCCGGAAACGATCTTGGGGGCCGGGCAGCCCATGTTGATGTCCACAAAGTCAAATTCGTACTGCTCCATGGCAGCGGTGGCTTCGCCCATGATCTCGGGCACTTCGCCAAAGATCTGCACACCGTAGGGTGCGCCGTTGGGCTCGGCCTTCAGCATGCTGACCGTCTTGTGGTCGCCGTAAACAAGCGCCCGGCTGGACACCATTTCGCTCACCGTAAAGCCCGCACCGTGCTGGGCCATCAGGCGGCGGCAGGGTGCATCCGTAAAGCCTGCCATCGGGCCGAACACCGCCCGGTGGGGCAGGATGATATTGCCGATCTTCAAAGGTTCCATAGGTTTCCTCAAATCTGATTGATTTAAAAAGGCTCCTCCATCGGGAGGAGCCTTTTTTGTTATTTCGGGCAGCGGCTTCGCCCTCTCCGTCATTGCTTACGCAATGCCACATTCCCCACTCTGTCGCTATTGCGACATCTCTCCCCGACCGGGGAGAGTCTTTCCTCAAAGTGAGAGGCTTTGGCAGTCCATAGAAAGTTTCTGGTTTCGCCAGAGGCTCTCCCTTTGGGAGAGCTGTCTGCAAAGCAGACTGAGAGGGCGAGCCCGTTCGCCTTTACATCTTCTCGGGTACGTTGATCTTGAACATGGTCAGCACGTTGAAGATGACATTCTTGACGCCGATGCACAGGGCCAGACGTGCCTGCTGCACAGCGGGGTCTGCGCCCTGAATGCGGCAGTTGCCGTAGAAGCGGTGGAAGGCACTGGCCAGATCAATGACAAAGCGGTTAATGCGGCTGGGGTCGTACTTTTCTGCCGCCATGACGATCTCCTGCGGGAAGGCTGCCAGCATCCGGATCAGATCCATCTCGGAAGGCTCGGTGAGCAGGGTGGCGTCCACCTTCTCGGCACCGGCAAACTGCACGCCCTCACTCTCCATCTTTTTCAGGATGGAGCAGATGCGGGCATGGGCATACTGCACATAGTACACCGGGTTGTCGTTGTCGGTCTTGACGGCCTGATCCAGGTCAAAGTCGATGCCGCTGCCTGCATCGTGCATATTGAACAGGAAGCGTGCGCTGTCGATGGGCACCTCTTCCAGCAGGTCGGTCAGGGTAATAGCGTTGCCGGTACGCTTGGACATGCGGACAGGCTGGCCGTCCCGCATCAGGTTGACCATCTGCATCAGTACCACGTCCAGATCCTCGCCATGCAGGCCGATGGCGTCCATGGCACCCTTCATGCGGGCCACATGGCCATGATGGTCTGCACCCCAGACGTCGATGGCCTTGGCAAAGCCGCGGGTGGCCAGCTTGTTGTAGTGGTAGGCGATATCGGCGGCAAAGTAGGTAGGGATGCCGTTGGCACGGACCAGCACTTCGTCCTTGGCTTCCTCCTCGGTGCCGTCCTCGGTCTTTTTCTTGTTCACGGTGCCGTACTTGGCGGCGTACTGGGCGCTGCGGTACATGATGGCACCGTCCTCTGCCTTATAGCATGCGCCCAGCTCCAGCAGCTTATCCACCACGGCCATGACCGCGCCGGACTCGTGCAGAGTGCTCTCGTGGAACCACACATCGTAGTCGATGCGGTACTTGCCCAGATCACGCTTCAGGGCGGCAATGTTCTTGGGCAGGGCATAGGCCACCAGTGCGTCCTTCAGCTGGGCAAAGGCTTCGCTCTCGAACAGAGCCTCCTCGCTCAGCCCGGAGCAGGCGGCAACGTACTTGTCGCCGTTCAGGTCGGCAAACTCACCGGCCAGCACCTTGATGTCGCCGCCCTGATAGCACTCGGCGGGCAGAGGGAAGGTCTCCTCGCCGCAATACTTCTGCAGGTAGCGCACTGCAAGGCTCTTGCCGAACTTCTGGATCTGGTTGCCGGCATCGTTGATATAGAACTCGCGGGTCACATCGTAGCCGGACCAGTCCAGCACAGCGGCCAGACAGTCGCCCAGTGCGCCGCCGCGGGCGTTGCCCATGTGCATGGGGCCGGTGGGGTTGGCGGAAACGAACTCCACGTTATACTTTGCACCCTTGCCGTAATCGGTGCGGCCATACTCCCTGTTGGCGCAGGCACCCAGCACCACGCCGGCCCAGAAGCTCTGGGACAGGAACAGGTTGATGAAGCCGGGGCCGGCCACTTCCACCTTGGCAAACACGCTTTTTTCCATGGAGGGCAGGTGTGCCAGCAGGGCGTCCGCGATCATCCGGGGGGCCTTGCGCCAGCTGCGGGCACCGGCCATGGCGATGTTGGAGGCGATGTCGCCGTTCTTCACGTCGGCGGGGATCTCCACGATGAAGGCGGGCAGCTCGGCTTCCGGCAGAGCGCCATCGGCCATAGCGGCCTTGGCGGCGGCGGTCAGCAGAGCGCGGGCCTCATCCAGCGCAGCCTGACGGGGGTTGTAGTTCTGGTAGGTCTTTTCAAATTCAGTCATTGGTCTGATTCCTTTCACAGTCTGGGGGAACTCTCAAATTCTCAGTTCACATGGGTCACGGTCACTTCCAGGCGGTTGCGGCTCACCAGTTCAGCGCTGTTGGCGTCCAGCAGATAGCCGAACTTTGCAGTGCCGCCCTTCTCGGTCAGGCTGCAGATGATCTCGTCAGCCGTTACGCCCAGCGTCATGGAGCCGTAGCCGGTCTCGTAATGGCAGAGGTTGCGCTTGCCCTTTTCGATGAGCAGCTGGGTACCGGCCCCGCTGCCCTTGCCAAAGCGCAGCATGGCCACCCGGCTTCCGTCGGCGGCGATCTTCAAGGTGGTGGTGCAGCCCTCGTAGCCGGTGGTCTCCGTTTCTTTATAGGTAATGTAGTAGCTGCCACCCTTCTGCACGAACTGGCCCCGGGTCATCAGCTCCACAAACTCTTCCTTTTCTTCTTTCTCCGCTGGTTCTTCCACATGCTGCTCGATGCGGCTCCTGATGCGGATGATATAATCTTCCTTTAACGGTTTGCTCACATTGCTTTCCCTTATCAATATTTGTCAATGGCGATCTGTTCCACCGGGCCGCCCTTGTACTCGCCCAGAAACAGGTCTGCCGTCTGCACAAAGCTGTCCGGCACATCGCTGACGTAGAAATGTGCCTGTCCCTCATGCTCCTGCGCCGCTTTTAGGCCGCGTTCCGAGAGCATCCGTTCCAGATGATGGGCGGCAGTCTTGGCGGGGTCCACCAGCGTCACCTTCCGTCCCATGAACTCACCGATCATGGTCTTGAGCAGCGGATAATGGGTGCAGCCCAGAATGAGGGTGTCCACCCCGGCATCCCGCACCTCGGTCAGGTACTGCGCAATGACCAGCTTCGTCACCTGCTGCCGGCTCTCCTCGCTGTGGTCCACATAACCGGCTTCCACCAGCGGAACGAACAGCGGACAGGCCCGGGCGGTGATCTCCACACCGGGCACCAGCTGGCGCAGCAGCTTTTCATAGCTGCGGGAGCGGATGGTCGCCGCCGTGCCAATGACGCCGATGCGGCGGTTGCGGGTGGAAAAGGCCGCTTCCCGGGCAGCGGCATCCACCACGCCCAGATACGGCACCGGCAGCCGGGCCGCCTCTGCAGCCGGGTAGGTGCTGGACACCGTGCCACAAGCCGCCATGATGCACTTTACATCTTTCGAAAGCAGGAACGCAACATCCTGACGGGTGTACTGCAGGATGGTCTCCGGGCTGCGGCTGCCGTAGGGCACGCGGCCGGTATCACCAAAATAGATGATTTCCTCGTGGGGCAGACGCTTGCGCAGCTCCCGCACGCCGGTCAGCCCGCCCAGACCGCTGTCGAACACGCCGATGGGGCGATTATCCATGCTGCTTTTCCTTTCTTTCCAGAGCCAGTGCGATCAGCCGGTCGATGAGCTGCGGCACCGGCAGGCCCTCGTGCTCCATCAGCTTGGGATACATGCTGATGGACGTGAAGCCCGGGAAGGTGTTGATCTCGTTGATGAGCACCCGTCCGGTGCCGTGCTCCACAAAGAAGTCGCAGCGGGCCAGACCCTCGCAGTTCAGGGCGGTGTAGGCCATGGCGGCGTAGGTCTTTACCTCGTCCAGTTTTGCCTCCGGCAGGTGGGCCGGGATGACAGTCTGGCTCACGCCGTTCTTGTACTTGTCATCATAGGTGTAGAACTCGGCACCGGCAAGGATCTCGCCGGGGCGGGTCGCCACGGCAGGGTCGGAGCCGATGACGGCGCACTCCACTTCCTGACCGTCCACAAAGGCTTCAAACACCACCTTGCGGTCGTTTTCCAGTGCAAGGTCGATGGCCTTCTTCAGCTCCTCGCGGCTGGACACCTTGGAGATGCCCACACTGGAACCGGCATTGGCGGGCTTGACGAACACCGGCCAGCCCAGCTTCTGCTCCACGCCGTCGCACACGCCTTCCAGATCGGACTCGATCTCCCAGCGGTTCGCGGCCACCCACTTGGTGTGGGGCACGCCGTTGGCTTCAAACAGAGCGTTGGCCACGGCTTTGTCCATGCACACTGCGCTTGCCAGCACGCCGCAGCCCACGTAAGGGATGCCGGCCAGCTCCAGCAGGCCCTGCACCGTGCCGTCCTCGCCCCACAGGCCATGGAGCACCGGGATGACCACATCCACATGCACCTTTTCCACATGGCCTTCCGGAGTGAACAGGATCATGCCATGGTCAGCGCGGTCCGGGCTGATGACGCAGGGCATATTGCCTGCCAGCTCTTCCCAGCTGCCATCGGCCATCTGGGCTGCAGTGGCCTCGGTGTACAGCCAGCGGCCCTCCTTGGTGATGCCCACGGCAAGCGTCTCATATTTTTCGCGATCGATGTTGTTGACGAAGTTGCCCACCGAAACGCGGCTGACCTCGTGCTCGCTGGACATACCGCCAAACAGCAGGACGACGCACATTTTTTCAGACTGCATGATATCTCTCTCCTATTTATAAAGCCCCATGAAGCAGGGCGGGTTCTAACCGGTAAAATGCCGTTCTGGCTTATTATACAATATCTATGCGCGTGATGCAAGCACAATGCCAAAAAGCCCTGCCGCTGTTTGGAGAGATTTTTTAAGGAAAACTTTCTGAAAATCGCAAATTTCCGCTTGACGGATGGAAAACGGCGTGATACAATGATATCACCTCTTTTGCGGGGTTATTAAGTGCGCCTGTTTTACAGATGCCACCCGCAACCCGAGGGAGGTTCAAAACGACCGTTATAATGGAGGTGTCAACAAATGACCGTTAAAATCACTCTGGCCTGCACCGAGTGCAAGCAGCGCAACTACAACACCACGAAGAACAAGAAGAACAACCCCGATCGTCTCGAGATGAAGAAGTATTGCCGTTTCTGCAAGAAGCACACCGTTCATCGCGAAACCAAGTAAGAAAGGCGGACGCATCATGGCAGACAAAACCGAGAACAAGCCGGGCTTTGTGGCCAGAGCAAAGGCCGCTGTGAAGAATTTTGGCGCACGCGTCTCCAAATTCTTCCGCGACACCAAGAGCGAGCTGAAGAAGGTGGTGTGGCCGTCCAAAGCGGACGTCAAGACCAACACCATCGTCGTGCTCATCACTGTCGCCATCGCAGCGGTCGTGATGATCCTGCTGGATGCCATCTTTGGCGGCATCCTGGGCCTGATCATCGGCGCCTGAGAATCATCTTGAAACGGAGGGTCAACCAAAATGGAAGAACAATCCAATGAGGCACTTTGGTATGTCGTGCATACCTATTCCGGCTATGAGAACAAGGTCGCAAACGACCTGCAGACCATGGTGGAGAACCGCCATCTGCAGGATCTGATCTGCGATATCAAGGTTCCCGTCGAGATGGTTCCCGAAATTGACAAGAACGGCAAGCAGAAGATGGTGGAGCACAAGCTGTTCCCCGGCTACGTTCTGGTCAAGATGGTGATGAACGACGATACCTGGTATGTGGTGCGCAATACGCGCGGCTGCACCGGTTTTGTCGGTCCCGCATCCAAGCCTGTTCCCCTCTCCCCTGAAGAAGTGGAGAAGATGGGCGTAGAAAAGGCTGCACCTCTGGCTGTCGACTTTGCTGTCGGCGACACCGTGCAGATCACCGCCGGTCCTCTGGAAGGCTTTATGGGCCTTGTGGAGGCCATCGATACCGAGAACTTCAAAGTGAAGCTCAAGGTCAACATGTTCGGCCGCGAAACTCCCGCAGAAGTGGAGCTTGGTCAGGTCGAGCTGCCGTAACCAACCGGCAAGGAACGTTTACCAAGGTAAGACCGCAGTGCGGTTCTTATAGAGCGTGTGCATTGGGCACATGCTCGTGGGAGGTACGGAGACACCGTACCGCAACTCACCACAGATTTTTGGAGGTGCATTTATCATGGCACAGAAAGTTACTGGCTACATTAAGCTGCAGATCGAGGCCGGCAAGGCAACTCCGGCTCCCCCTGTTGGCCCTGCTCTGGGTCAGAAGCTGTCTCTTATACACATCTGACGCTGCCGACGATA
>OWJJ01000425.1_pt1 | contig 30521 bp, 26 predicted proteins | sample 1732811 | NCBI WGS metagenome assembly OWJJ01 (sample SAMN05065756, study PRJEB22554) | human gut metagenome | biome: ENVO:2100002; feature: ENVO:00000062; material: ENVO:00002003 | host: Homo sapiens | place: USA
CGCGGGTCAGGTCGATGAACTTGACGGCGTAGCCGGAGACACGGATGGTGAAGTTGGCATACTCCTCCTTCTCGGGGTGCTCCATGGCGTCCAGCAGCTTCTCCTTGCCAAAGACGTTCACGTTCAGGTGGTGTGCACCCTGATCGAAGTAGCCGTCCATGACCTGTACCAGATTCTCCACCCGCTCGCCTTCGCTGTGGCCCAGAGCGTCCGGGTTGATGGTCTGGGTGTTGGAGATACCGTCCAGTGCCCAGTGGTAGGGCAGCTTTGCCACCGAGTTCAGGGAAGCCAGCAGGCCGTTCTGCTCTGCGCCGTAGCTGGGGTTTGCACCGGGAGCAAACGGAGTGAATGCGGCACGGCCGTCCGGCAGAGCGCCGGTGTACTTGCCGTACACCACGTTGGAGGTGATGGTCAGGATAGAGGTGGTCGCCTCGGAGTTGCGGTAGGTGTGGCGCTTCTTGATCATCTCCAGGAAGGTGCGCAGCAGCCACACGCCGATCTCGTCGGCACGGTCATCATCGTTGCCGTACTTGGGGAAGTCGCCCTCGGTCTCAAAGCCGGTGGCAAGGCCGCTCTCGTCACGCACCACCTTGACCTTGGCGTACTTGATGGCGCTCAGGGAGTCGATGACGTGGGAGAAGCCTGCAATGCCGGTGGCAAAGGTGCGGCGCACATCGGTGTCGATAAGGGCCATCTCGGCTTCCTCGTAGTAGTATTTGTCGTGCATATACTGGATCAGGTTCAGCACATTGACGTACAGGCCAGCCAGCCAATCCAGCATCTGGACATACTTGGGCAGCACCTCGTCGTAGTTCAGGTATTCGCTGGTGATGGGGGCATAGTTGGGGCCGCACTGCTCGTGGCTCTTCTCGTCCACGCCGCCATTGATGGCGTACAGCAGGCACTTGGCAAGGTTGGCGCGGGCACCGAAGAACTGCATCTCCTTGCCGGTCTGGGTGGCAGACACGCAGCAGCAGATGGAGTAATCATCGCCCCAGACGGGCTTCATCACGTCGTCGTTCTCGTACTGGACAGAGCTGGTATCGATGGACACCTTGGCGGCATATTTTTTGAAGCTCTCCGGCAGAGCGGAGGAGTACAGAACGGTCAGGTTCGGCTCCGGTGCGGGGCCCATGTTTTCCAGCGTGTGCAGGAAGCGGTAGCAGTTCTTGGTGACCATGCTGCGGCCATCCATGCCGATGCCGCCCACTTCCAGCGTTGCCCACACAGGGTCGCCGGAGAACAGCTGGTTGTAGCTGGGGATACGGGCAAACTTGACCATGCGGAACTTCATGACCATGTGGTCGATCAGCTCCTGTGCCTGGGTCTCGGTCAGGGTGCCGTTGTCCAGATCACGCTGGATGTAGATATCCAGGAAGGTGGAGATGCGGCCCACGCTCATGGCGGCGCCGTTCTGGGTCTTGATGGCGGCCAGATAGCCGAAGTACAGCCACTGGCAGGCTTCCTTGGCGGTCTTGGCGGGCTGAGAGATGTCGAAGCCGTAAGCCTCGGCCATCTTCTTCATGCCCTTCAGGGCGCTGATCTGGCGTGCGATCTCCTCGCGCAGGCGGATGACGTCATCGGTCATGGTGCCGTCGCCGCAGTTGGCGAAGTCCTCCTGTTTGAACTTGATCAGTGCATCGATGCCGTACAGGGCCACGCGGCGGTAATCGCCCACGATGCGGCCGCGGCCATAGGTATCCGGAAGGCCGGTGATGATATGGGTGTGGCGGGCTGCCTTCATTTCAGGAGTGTAGGCATCGAACACAGCCTGATTGTGGGTGCGGGTGTAGTCGGTAAAGATCTTGTGCAGCTCTTCGCTGGGCTGGTAGCCGTAGGTGGTACAGGCCTGCTCCGCCATCTTGATGCCGCCGTAGGGCATGAAGGCGCGCTTGAGGGGCTTGTCGGTCTGCAGACCCACGATCTGCTCCAGATCCTTCAGGCTTTCGTCGATATAGCCGGGGCCGTAAGCGGTCAGGCTGCTGACCACCTCAGTCTCCATATCCAGCACGCCGCCCTTGGCGCGCTCGGCCTTCTGCAGCTTCTGCAGGGCACCCCACAGCTTGTCGGTCGCCTCGGTGGGGCCGGCCAGAAAGCTTTCGTCGCCGTCATACGGGGTGTAGTTCTTCTGGATGAAGTCGCGCACATTGACTTCTTCTTTCCAGATGCGGCCCTCAAAGCCTTCCCACTGTTCAAAATTGATCATTGGAACCTCCTTGCTCCATTACGCAGTTAGCGTTTTCTAACTAATGAGCCTTTGAAAAGCCGCTCTGTATTGGCGGCTTTCTGGGGGCAAAACGGTCTTGAACTGCCAGCTGCGGCAGCCCCGACTACAAGGTGTAGACAAAAATGAAAACCTGCCCACAAAATCTTGCGTTATTATAATAGCAAGAACCGCTTTAAAATGCAATAGAAAACAAGTGGGTTTTCTGCCAAAGCAAGGGGCTTTCTTTGGGCAGAATGTAGAAAAAGCGCCGAAATCCCGGCGGCGCACCCCTTTTGCGAAAAAAATCGCAAAATAAGGGTTGACAAGACTAACCGGCTATGGTATTCTGTTCTCGCAACGAGGTTAGACAAATCTAACCGATATGCCGGACTACGTTGCACCAGAAAAGCGGGAGCCTCTGCAAGGGCTTCTGCGAAAACCGGATCCGCCATGGCAGAGCTGCGGAGCTGTGTCAGGTGATCCCCAAGTTTGTCGTGGCGAGGCCACTCCATCTTGCTTACGCAAGACCGCTTTGTGGCTTAAAAGCCCCACTGGGGCTTTCATTGCTGCGCAAACGCCAATTCCTCCATTCCATTCTCTTTTTTCAAGTGAGCTGTGGTTTTAGTTTGCTCCCATGGCTCGATGCGCGGCATTCGGTGTGATTGGTACCGCACAGAATGCAAAAGAAAAACAAAAACGGGACATGCAGCTTGACCACCTGCGTGCCCCGATTTTTGTTTTTAACTCCTTCAGTCATGGCTGACGCCATGCCAGCTCCCTCAAAGAGGGAGCCCTTGGCAGTGCGGAAAACTTTACGGTTTTGCCAAAGCCTCCCTCACTGAGGGAGGTGGATGCGAGTGTAGCGAGCAGACGGAAGGAGTTTTACTTCACGATCTCCGCCAGCTGACGGTACACTTCTTCCGCGCCGCCTTTGGGCGTTTTGATCTTCACGAACTGGCTGTTCACGATGGCGGTGCCGTCGGAGTAGACCGTGACCAGCAGGCGGTTGTTTTCATCCGCATCGTAATAGCTCACGGTGACGGAGTCCACCGGGTATTCGTGGCTGTAGGAAGAATACTGCTGGTTGAACCGCTTGACGCAGGTAAGGCCGGAGAGCACGTTTGCGATCTGCTGATAGGCCGGGTCGTCGGCAGAGAGCAGCTGAACGTCCATCTCTGCGGAGCGGGCAAAGTTCTGAATGTGCTCCACCCGGACACTGGCCTGTGTGCTGGCCTTGATCCCGGATGCAAGATCGATCCGGGCAGAGGGAAGGATGAGCACCAGCGCCAGCAGGATGAGCAAAACGATGCCGAACCGGGACAGAATGCCTTTTTCCTTCATAAGAGTCATGCCTCCTTTGGCTGCTCCGTTTGTGTCAAATGCCGCTGGGCGATAAAAAAGCCCACGGCACTGGCGGCGAACACCACATAATAGCTGGCGATGCGGTAGAGCATCATCACGCTCATCACCTCGCCCCGCTCCAGAAAGCTGCCGAACACCAGCAGGAATGCCGTCTCGATGGAGCCCATACCGGCCACATTGGGCAGGGCATTGGACAAAAACAGCATCAGGCTGGTAAGCAGCTGCACCTGCCAGAACCCCAGCGGGGAAAGCCCCATGAACCGGATGCACAGGTAGGGCAGGCAGAACAGCCCGAACAGCTTGACCGCCTGCAATGCCAGAATTTCAGCGCAGCGGGGCTTATCCTTCAGCAGGCGGCGGCTCTCCTCGCCCAGAACATCCAGCTGCTGCTGCCAGTCGGCGCGGCGCTGCTGCCATTTTTCCGTTTTGGGCAGCAGACGCATCAGCCAGCGGGCAAGGTCCTGCACCAGCGGCGATACGCACACCAGCACCAGCACCACAATGATGGCCGCCACTACAGCGTATGCCATGGGCAGATAATTCATCACACCGGTGGTGTTGGCGGCAAGCCACCTGTGCTGCAACAGCAGCATCACCGTGGCATACAGCAGCACGGTGGTTTTGTGGAACACGTACTGCAGGGTCATCAGGCCCACACCCGGGCCCACCGGCAGGCCGCAGCGGTGGAGATACCAGGTCTGCACCGGCACGGCGCCTGCGCCCAGTGTGACCACATTGCCAAAGGTGCCGCACCACGCGGTATCGATGCCCTGCCGGAGCCGGAAACCCGGAATGCGGCTGCGCACGATGACCCACGCCACGCACCCTTCCAGCAGCGGATAGCTGAGGCCGATGGCCAGCACCACCAGCACCTGCCATGCGGACAGCTGCGAAAGTGCCGCGGTGATCTCGGCCCAGTGGTCCTTGAACAGCAGCACGATGATGCCGGTGAGTGCGGCGAGCACCAGCAGCGAAAATGTCGTCTTTTTGCGGGAAGGTGCGGCAGAGGTGGGTTGGCTCATAAAGAGAACAGGCTCCTTTCAGAAGGAATGATCTGGTAAAAGTATAGCACTGTGCAGCCGCCTCTTTGTGAACGGAACCGGAATTTTCTTGTGCAATTTCAGCGGAATGATAAAAAACGTTCTGCCCAGCCTGCGTCAGAGGGCCGGCCCGCAAAGGATCTGCAGCCGACAAAAAAGCATCCGCAGCGGCACTGCCCGTGACTCCTTCTCGCAAACCCCGCACATGCGGGGAAAAGCCAAAGGTGATGAATTTGGTCTTGGTCAGACCAGGATCACCCCCGCATGTGCGGGGAAAAGGGACTGCCCACCTTGAGATACAGCCCCCAGTCGGGATCACCCCCGCATGTGCGGGGAAAAGGTTGTCAATTTTGGGATTGTCAAAAAGGGGGTGAGGATCACCCCCGCATGTGCGGGGAAAAGAGCACGGGGATCTTGGTCTGGTTAGAGGTCATAGGATCACCCCCGCGTATGCGGGGAAAAGCGGCCCGCCTCTGTCTCTTTTCGTTCTTTCTCGGGATCGCCCCCGCGTATGCGGGGAAAAGGCTTGCGTCTGCGGTCGTGCCGCCGTCATCCGAGGATCACTCCCGCACATGCGGGGAAAAGTGATAGTCGTAGAGGATGGGCTGCCCGGCCTCGGGATCACCCCCGCGTATGCGGGGAAAAGTCGTCAAGGTAGATCGGCACCAGATCGCCCTCGGGATCACCCCCGCACATGCGGGGAAAAGGCTGTACTACTCATGTGCTCTTGCCACTCTCGAGGATCACCCCCGCACATGCGGGGAAAAGTCTGGTGTACGGTATCCGCTATGGTCTCGTACAGGATCACCCCCCGCACATGCGGGGAAAAGGTCTGTTACAGTCTCTACGTTGTCTTTCAGCTGGGATCACCCCCGCACATGCGGGGAAAAGGTGGGCACTCCCTCTTTCCGTTACCCCTTGTAGGGATCACCCCCGCACATGCGGGGAAAAGGGGGGCTTTGCTGTCGTAGTGCTCCACAAGCCAGGATCACCCCCGCACATGCGGGGAAAAGTTACCCCTTGTAGTTGGTGTTATGCACACCGAGGGATCACCCCCGCACATGCGGGGAAAAGGAGCACAAACCCAGGTGTTAACTGGATGAGAGCGGATCACCCCCGCACATGCGGGGAAAAGCTGATTTTGTATACTGACCGTTGTTAGAAACCGGGATCACCCCCGCACATGCGGGGAAAAGTCTGCGGCCATAATTTTTGCGTTGGATTGCATAGGATCACCCCCGCACATGCGGGGAAAAGCATACGATCAATGATAATATGAAGACCGTGAAGGGATCACCCCCGCACATGCGGGGAAAAGTCTGTTGTGCTAAAGTTTAACAATGTTGAAATGGGATCACCCCCGCACATGCGGGGAAAAGTTTCTTCCTGCTCCTACGGCGTTGTTGATTGCGGGATCACCCCCGCACATGCGGGGAAAAGCCATTATGTTCGCATTGCCCAGCATAGGTATCGGGATCACCCCCGCACATGCGGGGAAAAGTCTGGCACAATCAAGTGCAAAACAGGTCAGTAAGGATCACCCCCGCACATGCGGGGAAAAGTCGGTTGGCACTCCGTAGTAACGTACAAGGACGGGATCACCCCCGCACATGCGGGGAAAAGTTTTCAAGCAAGTTGTTTGCCGCGTAGCTGTAAGGATCACCCCCGCACATGCGGGGAAAAGACTAAAAAGATCCCGTAGCATCGTACCTCACGCCGCTATTGTACCTCTGTTTCCTTCAGTTTGCAATAAACCTGCTGGATCAGACGGCAGTCCGGCAGGGCACGATGCTCCACCTTTTCTGCCAATTGAAAATGCTGTGCCAGCGTCACCAGCTTATAATTTGCGATCCTTGTAAGTTTTCTGCGGGCAAGCTGTGCAAGGTCCGTCTGACGATTGGTCGGTATCGGAAAGCCATACTGTTTGCAGGCCATGCGCAGAAACTCCAGATCAAAGGCAATGTTATGTCCCACCAGCGGGTCCTTTCCAATAAACGCCAGAAAGCGTTGCAATGCTTCCCGGGGGTCTGCTCCCTGCTGCAGCTCTGCGACGCTGAGTCCGGTCAGCGCCGTGATCTCCGGCTGGATCTTCTCTGCCCCGCAGACCAGCATGGTCAGTTCCTCCACCGGCGCACCGTCCCGGACCCGCAGCGCACCGTACTCGATGATGGAATCGGACGCGGCTTTCAGTCCGGTAGTCTCCAGATCGATCACGGTGTAATCCCCTGTGCCCGGCCTTGTTCTGCCTGCTTTCCGCGCCATCTGCTGCTGCGCCGCTTTGCTGAACCCGGGTTTCAGGTCGATCTGGCTCTGTTGGGTCTGGGGCAGCGGCCGCCGCATCAGCTTGATGCCGTCAAAATCCACAGTCTCCCATGTGGTATTGTGGGTGCGGAAGTCCATCCGCTGTTCTCCCGCCGCAGTGAACACCAGTGTCGCCTGTCCGTTTTTCAGGTTCTGGCATACCCGCTCCCACAACGCATCCCGTACGCGGCTGCTCACATTGCCCACGTAGACGCCGGTATTGATCTCGCACAGCCATTTGGACAGGTCGCCGCGCAGCTTCGGCGGGCAGTTCGTCATGGTAAGAACTACGATGGTTCCTCACCCTCTTCTTTTTCAAAATAATTGATGCCGTTCGCCACCGTGCCGATCCGGTCGTCCCACAGGTAAACGACTTCCGGCTCCTGCTCCGGCTCGTCTGTATTCAAGAGCAGATAGCGGATATCGTGCACCATGCGTTCCAGAATGTGATGCTCCACCATGGCATCCCGCACCCGGCGACGCACCACAGCAGGCAGGTCCTCCGGGGCCTGTGCCGCCACCTCAAAGGCGATGGGAATGGTCACCTCGGCCTTGTACAGGTCTGCGATATCGTACACAAAAGAGCACTCGTGTCCCACATGGACAAAGCCCAGACCCGGGGCACAGCCCAACGCCACGATGACCGCATGTGCCAGACCGTACAGACAGGCGTGCCCGGCAGAAAGTGCCTGATTGACCGCATCGCCGGATGCAAAATCCTCCGGGCGGTACAGCCGGCCGCTCCACGGAACACCGCTGTCCTTAGACGCTTTGCGGTACACCTGCCGCACGCGGCTGCCCTCGCGGCCCCGCAGCTGCTGCATGGTCAGGTGGGAGATATCCTCGTCCGGGAAGCGGAGCTGATACATCCTGCGCACCACATCCAGATGCTTGCGGGTGTTGCTGACCAGTTCTGCCTGCCGCAGCAGCAGCTGCGCATGGGTGGTCAGCGGGCGCCCATGGGCGTAATACCGCACGCCGTGCTCGCCCACCCAGACGGCCCCCACGCCCGTGTCGCCCATAAGCTCCATGGCCCGGTGGGTCACCCGTGTGCCCGGCCCCAGCAGCAACACCGAAATGCCTGCCGCCGGGACGGAGACCACTCCTTTTTCGTCCGTCACGGTGATGGCACCGTCCTGTCGGCCAAGGGTACAGTGTTCCAGATACAAAAAGGTCATCCGGTCCTTCACCTGCGGCAGTGCCTGCAGGTCCGGCCGGATCATGCCCGGCATCTCGTCCATCTCAGTTTCCTCCACGCATGACGGTCATCAAACCAAGGCCGTAGGCCTTGCCGCGTCCCATGCCCTGACACAGCAGTGCCCGGAACTGCTCTGGGTCGGTCACCCGCAAAATACCCTCGTAGGTCACTGCCAGCAGGGTCACAGGCCGGGTACCATGCTTGGCAAAGTGCTGCCACTGCACCCGGGTCACAGTAAATTCCTCTTCCCGCAAAGCAAAGCCATGCTTTGCGGCGCGGTCCAGCAGCCACTGCTTCTGATACTTTGTCGAGCAGTGCGCCGCCACAGTCCCCCGCTCTGCGGGTGCCTTGGGGTCTTTGCAGCATTTGGTGGGATTTGCGGTCAGCCGGAACTGCCAGCTGCTGCCCGGCTCTACCCGCTGCAAAAGCGAGTCATAGCTGCGGGTCTCCGCAGCCGCTCCGGTGCCGAACTGCTCCACTACGCCGGACAGCTCCGGCACATCCTCGCTGAGCAGCAGCAGATACAGCCGCTCTCCCAGACGATCCAGCCGCCACAGCCTGCGGCGGCGCTCCCCCGTAAAGGCGCTTTCCACTGCGCCGTGCAATTTCTGCGGTGCCGCCAGTGCTGCCATGGTGCTGCGGCGGGTGGGATCGAGCTCTACCCGTGATAAATACATTCTCTCGCCCCCTTTACAATTCCCGGAACGGGTCATGCTCCGTCTTTTCCGGGCTGTCCGGCATGGTCTGCCAGAGCTCCCGCGCCGAGCGGTAGCCGTACTGCCGATGGCGCGGGTCAAAGCTGACCGGCACATCCCGCTGCACAGCCGTGCCCGGCTCCAGCGGGTCGGCGTCCAGCACCAGCCGCCAATGCCGTCCCGGACACAGAGGCGGTTCTGTCTGCAGTGCTTCCTGCAAAGAACATTGCCGCAGTCCCAGACAAAGCGGCAGGGTGGGCGGGCAGGACCGGCGGCCCAGATACAGCGGAAAGGCCGGGTGCAGCAGCGCCTGCTGCAGCTGCTGCAAAAGGGCGGTGTCTTCGCTTTCGATCCCAGCCAGAAACACGGCATCCTGCAGATAGTGGCGGTAGGTCACATAAGAGGTCTTTTGGTCCTGCGTCTTTGCGGTGTGGTAGTCCACCAGCAGCTGCCCTTCCCGCTCCACGCGGACGCCGAACCGCAGCTGTGCCAGCCGGGCCAGTGCTTCACTCTCGTCCCGCCGCAGCCCCAGAGCCGCCGCCAAAAGGCCGATGACGCCGCTCTTGGTGGGTTCCCGATTGGTTTTGCGGGTCTCAAATTTGGAGTCCGAGCCCCACGCCTGCAAAGGCGCCGCCAGCCGAAGCAACAGCGTTGCCATTACCCCACCTCATTTCCGGCAAGCGCATTCCGGACAGCCTTTTCCAGTGCGTCCAGCATGGCCTTTGCCGTCTGCGCCGGAGCCAGTGCCTCCAGACCGCTGCCCACGGTAAAGCTCTGGGCCGGGGCCTCGGCAAAGCTGCTGTACATCTGCTGTGCATACTGTGCCAGCGCCGCCTTGGAAGGTTCGGCATACCCCTGCATACTGCGGGGCACGGCACGCTCGAATGCACCACACAGGTTCACCGGCTGATCTTCCCGGATGGTCACATAGACTGCATCCGGCAGAGTGCGGTTTGCAAAGCTGTTCTGTTTGCCGGTGGGCATGGAGAACAAAAATGCCTCGCCAAAGGCCCGCACCGTTTCCGCTGCCTGCTCTGCGCCCAGCTGCCCGGCCAGCTCCATCACGTTCACCGTGGCATAGCGGTACAGGGTGGAGGAGTTGTACTCCACCGTGCCCAGATGGCCTGCACCGGCATTGTCCTCTGCCTGACAGTCGTCCACTGCGGTAAAGTAATCGTACTCGTTCTGCACGGCATGGGTGGAGATGCTGTGGGCCACCTGCGCAGCGGCATCATAGTTCAGGGAGGGGTCATCTGCCACCATGCGGCCAAACAGTGCCATATCCATTGAAGGGGCTGCGCCCAGTGCCTTCTGGTATTCTTTTTTGTCGGTGCTGCCCGCCACAGCCAGCTCTGCCAGCGCCTTTGCCTGCGCAGTGCTCATGAAGAACAGAGCCTTGGTGACCTTATCATCGCTCTTGCTCTTTTCATCGAACTTGATGCCCGCATTCTCCAGCGCTTTCTTTGCCAGCTTGTCCGCATCCGCATCCGGAGCCAGCGCAAGGATCTGCTCCTTCACCAGATCGGCAACCTTCTTGGTGCGCTTGCCCACGTCCAGCCGGGCGTTCTCCGCAAAGGCAGCGCGCATGGCGTGCTTCCACGCCTGCGAGGATACCCGGGCACGGGTCACACCGCCGTACACGGCTGTTTTGGGGCTGCCGGTGTCGTCCCGGTTGATGCAGCTGGGCGGTACGGTCTGCAAAATGTGGAAATCAACATACAGGCGCTTGTTCATAAGTCAGTTCTCCTTTTCATTTTCTTCCGGTGCAGTCTTGGTCTCACGGTACAGGTCCTGTCCCCACCGCAGACGGACGTTGGCGGGGATCTGCGCATACCGCGGGTCGGTGCATTGCAATTCATACAGGTCTGCCGCAAGCTGCGGATAGTCCAGCGGGATGCCGCCATCCTTTGCGGCGCTCAGCAGCTGGATCATCCCCCGCAGATGGTGGCTGATCTCGGTGATCTCTTCTGCGGTGGCCAGCGCATTGAACCGCCGCAGCACGCTGGCTTCGGTCCAGTCCTGTCCGGCACTGTTCCGCTCTGCCAGCTGCCGCACCGCCCGGCCCAGCGTATTGCCCGGGCGGTTCATGGGCCGGTCGTTTCCCTGCTGATGCATAGCGTATAAAGTCAGTGCAAGGTAGACCGCCCACTCTGCCGCCGAGGGAGCACTGCGGCCCTGAAAGCTTTCCGGCATTCCCCTCAGAAAACTCCCCCACAGCTCCGGCAGATCGCCGGGTGCGCGGCCAACGCCCCGCCGCAGCTTTGCCAGTTCTGCCCGCCGCTGGTTGTCCGGCAGGGCCCAAAGCCAGTGCAGCCGCTGTTCCGTATACATTCTGACGTCCTGTGTTTTCATCCAATTCCCCCTTTATAATTCTGTTTTGGGATAGATCTCCCAAAGCTTTGCGCAAAAACGGTTATAGGCCTTTGGCGAGGTATACAGAATGGTTTTCGATTTGTTTTCGGTCTTTTGGGTCTTTTCTACCTCAATGCGGTGCCCTTTCAGGGCGGCATTTCCGGCCTCCATCACCATCTGTTTTCCCAGCTTCTCCGCGATGTTGCGCGCCTGTACCTGCCAGCGCAGCGCTGCCTCATCCGGGTCGTCCTGCTCCGGGTCGATCGCCTGCAGCCACTGCCGGAAAGGCTGATCCACTGCAAAGTAGAATTGTGCACGGGCGTCCTCCGTCACCTTCTGCTTATCCTTGAACCCTTTCACCTTATTGTAGTCCAATCCCCCGGCAAGCTTCAGCTCCATGCAGAGTGTTCCAATGTTTTTTGCAGTATCTTCACAGCGCTGTACTTCCCGGTTTATACGCACCGTCCATTTTCTGCCAAGATCGTTTAGCGTGGCAAGCTGCATTTTTAGCTGATCGGTATACACATCCTTAACAGATGCTCCCTGATCGTCATACCGTATTCCAACCACACGAATTACGATCTGTTCTTTTCCGCTCAGGATACGCAGACTTTGCAGCGTCTGGTTCCATATCAGAACACCCGGTTTACGGCCCTCCGGTTCCAGCATGGAAGGAAGCTCTCTCCACAGCTGCTTTCCCATCTCATGCTGCTGCGGTTCGTAGGTCACCTTTTCGTTTTCCTTCGATGTTCTGCGCCAAAGGGTCATCTGCTCCCCAAACGCATTTTCGCTGTTCCAATAGTCGCCGCCCAGCACCTCGTACCCGACCACGCCGGGCACTGTTTCTGAACGTTTCAACAGAATGCGTCTGGATTGTAACGTCAAAAGCTCTGCCGGATTTTTCGGCATCGTGATCTCAACGCTCTGTTCTGCCTTTGCGCACTCCTGCTCCCAGCAAGGTGCCTGTTTTTCCTGCAAGGCGTCCTGCTCTGTCGGAAACGCCATATTCCGCAGTAAGGTCTCGTACAGATTTTTCCCCTTGACGGCCACAAATCCGATCTGTCCCAACCAGCCGACACCATGCCTCGGTTTATTGCCAGCCTTCGGGCGGCCGCCGCGTTCATCGTATCCATTTTGATAGATCAGCCATCGAGCAGCCTGTGCATAGGTAAGCGCTTCACAGGCTTCTTTTGAAACGTTCTGGAACAACGGCGTTTTATTGCCACTCTCCGCGCGTTCCCCGTTCAGCTTTTTTCCATCAAATGCAATGCCATTGCTAAGGGTCGGCACCTGCCAGAAGGGATGTGTCGGGTGGAACAGCCAGAAGCGGTCCTTCCACTGTTCCAGATAGTCCCGCAGCGGCTGCTCCGGGAAATGCCCCAGCTGCCACAGGTCTCCCCAGCGAGCCAGAGCATCATCCTCTTCTTCAAACGGTTCTGGCTCACCTTCCACATTCACGCGGGAAAACACGGTAAACAGCACCGCCAGCAGCAGCCGCAGCATGGCGGCATCCTGCGTGGGCATTTCGCCTGCCAGATCCACATAATCCTGCGCATGGAGCAGTGCGTCCGTCAGAGAAACTTCCTGCACCGTATTGTCCGGCAGCCGAACCCGGACCCACGGCTCCGTCAACAGGTTAAATTCGATCTCCTTCATCCGTTTCCTCCTTTTGGTAGGTCAGGCCGTTTTCACGGTCATAACAAAGCTCCATGCCCGCAAGATGGGCGGTCAGGTTTTCGTCCAGCAGCAACACCAGCTCTCCGTGCAGCAGCGGAGACAGCTGCCACGCCGCAAGGCCGCTGCGGTTGTCCGCTTCCAGTTCCCGGATGACCTCGTCCACCTTCCACGCTTTGCCGAACACCGCCGGGAGCCGCAGCTTCTGCCGGGCGATCTGCAAAGCGTCTTCGGGCTGCGGCGGCTGGTCGGATGCGACCGCTCTGCCGTTTTCCTGCCACGGCAGGAAGTGGATGCTTCCGTCTGCCCGGCGCTGCATCACCAGCACCTCCACCGAGGGGTCGCCGTCCCGCACCGCCGCCCGGGCAGCTGCATCAGAATGTGCACTCACATTCTGCATCCAGCCATCCAAGGTATTGAGTTGTTTGAATCTTTTGTGCACTTTGGGCTGCGGCACAAGATACGCCTGCGCCCGCTCTTTGCGCTGGGCCTGCGCAAACTCGTAGGCTTTGCACATACCCTCACTCCGTTCCTCCTCAGGCAATACATCGGCCTGTTCCCAGCCGTAGACTTTCTGCACCAGCGGAGAGATATTTTCGGGCAGGCAGATGTTCTCCGGAAGGCATGCCCGGGTGCGCCAGAGCAGCCACTGACCGTACACTGCCTCGCTGCCCCTGTCAAATTCCTCTGTGCCCGTGTCCAGCACAGCACAGACCGCTGTTTGCAGCGGCTGCGGGCGAGACCGTTTTGGGTGGCGCTGCAGACGGCCGATGCGCTGTAAGAGCAGATCCATCGGGCAAAGCTCTGTAACCATCACATCGAAATCCACATCCAACGACTGCTCTAATACCTGCGTACCTACCACGATCAGCCCATCACGCTCTGCAGCGGTGGAGCGCTTACCGATGCGCCGCATCAGCTCCTGTTCCCGCGCGGCGCGGTCTGGCATCAGGAACTGTGCATGGAACACCTGCACTTCCTTTTCGGGCAGCACCTGACGCAGCCGCTGCGCCACCTCCTGCGCTTTGCGCACCGTATTGACGATGACGCCCGCGCAGCCGCCAGCCTGCATTTTCCGGGACAGGAAATCGGGCAATTCTTCCGTTGTCAGGCGCACCGTCTGCACATTCCGGGCGGCCGTATCCAGCGGGATGGTCTTTTGCTGCACCTGTGCACCGTCCGTCCATGTCAGCAGCGGATAGCCGCAGCTGGTTTTCCACGGCGCATCCGGGCCGGGGCGGCGCTTTTGCTGGTAAGCCTCGATCAGCTCTGCACGCCGCCGGGCGGGCAGAGTGGCCGACAGCAGGATCACCGGCACCCGATACCAGCCCAGCCATTCCAGCGCACGGTCCAGATAGCGGTTCATGTACGCATCGTAAGCATGACATTCGTCCACGATCACCACCTTGCCCGCAAGGCCCAGATGCCGCAGCATCACATGCTTCTGGCACAGAGCCGCCATCAACAGCTGGTCTACCGTGCCGATGACAAAGTTTGCCAGCAGCGCCTGCTTGCTGCCCCGGAACCACTGATGCACCTGCACCCGCTGCTCTTCTGCTTCCGGGTCGTCCCAGTCGTCCTCCACCCGCACCGGCCGTTGCTGCAGGCGGATATACTCTTCGTTCAGTTCCGCCATGCCGTGCGCAAGCCGGATCGATCTGGGCAGGTCATCAGGCTGATTTTCTGCCCATTGCAGCAAACGCGGAAAAAGCCCGTTTGCCGTTGCCTGCGTGGGCAGACCAAAGAAGATGCCGCCCGCTCCAAAGCGTGCCGCCAGAATTTCCGCTGCCGCCAGCGCCGCCTCGGTCTTGCCCACGCCCATCTGAGCTTCCAGGATCAAAATGCCCGGTGCATCCATGGTGTTGGCGGCTTCCATAGCCGCCTGCTGCACCGCATTTGGGGCAAAGCCAAACCGCTTTGCAAATTCCTCCGGCTCTGCAATGGTGGTCTGCGCCGCCCAGGGTGAAGCCGTCTCCTGTTTATCCCATTCGCGCCACGCCCGATCCGCACGTTCCGGATAAACCTCCTCACTGCCCGTCTCTTCCACAGGGATCAGCGGGAAATAATCCGTGTTGCTGGCGATCCAGTCCGCCATGATCAAAAGCCCCGTCAGCAAAATCTCTTCGGGCTGGTTGAGCACCGGCAGCGCGGCCACCCCGGAATAGCCGCTGTCCTGCAGTGCCGCCTGAAGCAATTCGTTCCAAAAGCCCTCCCAGATGCCCTTTTGCTCTTCCGGGTAGTAGTTGACTTCCCAGCATGTAAACTGTTTGTCAACTTCTGTACCGTCCTGCGGCTTGCCATGATGGGCACCCGCGACCGAAGCGATCCCGCCAGGGCACCCCCATTTTCTCAAAATGGCTTCACTCGCCCGGGCATGGGGCGTTTCGCACCGGTTCAGTTTCTGGCAGCTCAGCGGTGTCAGGCGTTCCAGCCGTTGTTTCGCCTCGGGCAAGCACTGCATGATCGTGCTCTGGAAGATTAAAATTGCCTTACCCAGATCATGCCCCCAGCCCAAAAAGCGGGCCAGCTGCACCAATTCTTCCTCTTCCAATCCGGATGCCTTTTTTACGCTGTCGGGCAGCCATTTCCGCACCAGAAGCTCCATGATCTCTGCCGTATCCCGCAGGTGCATCCAGAGCGGCAGCCACAGATTGCTATTTTCCGGGTCCGTTTTGCCGGCCAGAAGCCGTGATCGATCCAGCATCCGTCTCATTTTTGCTCCTTTCCTGATGGGTCGTGTATCCCATGTAGTAAGCATAGCAGACGACATGTCCCATAATCCGTACTTTCATGGCTTTATCTCCGGAAATGAAAAGCAGCCCGTCCGTTCCATTCTCATCCGGTCGGCATTTTCATCCTGCCATACTCTGATTTCCGTTTCAAAGATACGCCTCTGCCTTTCTGCTGTCAACGGCACCGCTCAAATTCATCAAAGTTCCGAAAAAGAGCTTTCTTCTTTGTGCAAAAAACCGCCCCGGCTTCCTGCTTCGGAAACCGGGGCGGTTCGTTTGCTTTATGGGTTTTTATTCGCGCTTTTCAAGCGCTCACACCATCACTTGCGGGGGTTCTTGATAGCAGCCTGGGCGGGTGCCAAAATTACAGAGCGTTCGCACGTACTCACATCTGGTACAGTGCCACCATCAGCGGCATCGTGACGACACACAGCAGGGTCGTTACCACATTGATAGCGCTGGCGTAGTCTGCATCTTTGCCGTACACCTGCGCCATCTGGGTCAGTGTGGACGCAGACGGCGTGCAGATGGCAAGCAGTGTAACCAGCAGTATTGTTCTGCCCTCCGGCACTAGTGCTGCAAGGCTGCTGTATTTCAACAGTACGATTCCTATCAGCGGGATGCCCACCAGACGCAGCAGTGTGATCCACCATAGTCTGTGATAGCTCATCAGTTTTTTCAGGTCCATTTCTGCGATCAGCATACCGAGTATCAGCATTCCCATTGGACCAACCATACTGCTGATCGAATCCACCGCATCCTGCACAGGTGCAGGCAACTGGATCTGCAGCAGAAACAGCAGCACCCCAGCAAAAATGGCGATCATGTTGATATTGGTCAGAATCTTTTTCAGGTCGATTCCTTTTTCTCCGCAGAGCTTCATTTTAGCATGGCTCCACAGCAGAAAAAGCTGCACCGAAAGAAATGCGCTGGTGTAAATGACCCATTCCTTGCCCAGAATGGCTGTCACAATGGGAATAATAAGGTTTCCTGCATTGGAATAGATCAGCGAGGTTTCCTCTACACCATCCAGTTTCAGCACCTTGCCCAGAAAGCCGACCACCACGATCAGCACCAGATGCAGCAGCACTGCCGTAGCCAGTGCCAGCAGCAGACCGTTCAGAATCTCGGGCTGATACTTCACCTGAAACGACGAGATGATCACACATGGCATGACCAGATACAGTGAGATCATGGAGAGCACCTTGCTGTCCCGACTGCGGACGATGCCGCAGCGCACCAGCACAATGCCCAGAGCCATGACCAAAAACAGCGAAAGGATCTTTTTTGCCAGAATCAAACTTATCATATCGATATTCCTTTGCGGCAGCTGTTGTACGTGCTGCACCCTCACACAAAAAAATCAAGTGCAGTATTTTTCTTGTTGTTTTGAAAAATACTGCACCGATCTTTTTTATTTGATTAGTCCTCGGCGGGAAGTTCCAGATCCTGTCCGTTGGAGGCGATCACCTTTTTGTAATACTCGAAGGAATCTTTCTTCCGACGCTGCAGGGTTCCGTTGCCCTGATTATCCTTATCCACATAGATAAAGCCATACCGTTTTTCCATCTCGCCAGTGCCGGCACTCACGATATCGATGGGCCCCCACCAAGTGTAGCCGAAGATATCACAGCCGTCAGCCACAGCCTGCTGCAAAGCTTCGATGTGCTTTTTGAGGTACTCCATGCGGGCAGTATCGCGGATGCGGCCATCCGAGTCAATGGTGTCTGCCGTACCAAGGCCGTTTTCAGCAATGAACATGGGCTTCTGGTAGCGGTCATACAGTTCGTTGCAGACGAATCGCAGACCCACCGGGTCGATTGGCCAGCCCCACTTGGATTTTTCCAGATAGGGATTGTCCGCACCTACGTGACCGCCAGTATTGGAGCGGATCTTCATGCCGGCAATGTGGGTAGAGGTCATGTAGTAACTGAAAGCCAGATAGTCGTTGGTGTTCTGTGCAATCAGCTCAAAATCACCCGGCTCCATCTGCACCTGTACGCCCAGCTCTTCCCACTTGCGATCGATGTAAGAGGGGTAACGGCCGCGCAGCATCACATCCGAGAAGAACAGCGAACGCTGACGAAGCTGATAGGTTTCCATCACATCCTCCGGGCGGCAGGTGTTGGGATATGCTGTGCTCAAAGACAGCATGCAGCCAATCTTTGCACCCGGTATCATCTCATGGCAGGCTTTGACAGCCAGTGCATTGGCCACAAACATATTGTGTGCAGCCTGATACTGCCGCTGCGGTGCATTGGCATCATCTGCCACCACCATGCCGGCTGCCAGATAAGGCAGCTTGAGGGTGTTGTTGATCTCGTTGAAAGTCATCCAGTACTTGACCTGATCCTTGTAGCGCTCAAACAGCACCTTGCAGTAGCGCTCAAAGAAACCGACCAGCTTGCGGTTGTCCCAGCCGCCGTACTTTTTGACCAGCGCCAGCGGAGTCTCAAAGTGAGAGATTGTGATCACCGGTTCAATGCCCCAGCGGTGCAATTCCCGGAACATATCCTCGTAATAGGTCAGACCCTTCTCGTTGGGCTCGGCATCGTCGCCGTTCGGGAAAATGCGACTCCATGCAATGGAGGTGCGCAGGCACTTCATGCCCATCTCGCCAAACATGGCAATGTCTTCTTTGTAGTGATGGTAGAAGTCGATGGCTTCATGGGAGGGATAGACGCGGCCCTCATGCAGCTCCAGCGCCGGGTCCAGCTTGATGAAACGATCTTTGCCGGTCTCCAGCAGGTCGCAGATCTCCAGGCCCTTTCCATCTTCCAGATAAGCGCCCTCGCACTGGTTTGCCGCCAGTGCGCCGCCCCATAAGAAGTTTTTTGCAAAGGTTTTCACAGCAGTTCTCCTTTTATCAGTTCTGAGCGGCCTGCTCTGCTTCTGCCTGCTTATTGGCAATGATCATGAAGGGGATATACACCAGAGTTGCCAGTGCCAGACCAATAATCTGCACCACAACACCCTGCCAGCCGTGGCCAATCAGTGCACTCAGCAGCACGGGCGTACCAAAGGCAACGTCAACGGTGTTGCAGGGCATAAAGCCAATCGTACTTGCAAACAGTGCAGTACCGGAGCACAGCATAACAGAGAGGATGGAGGGAATCAGCATGGTGGTGTTCAAAACCAGAGGCAGGCCAAAGACCATGGGCTCACTGATGCCGAACAGTGCGGGGCCAATAGCAACTTTGGCAACAGCACGATAATCTTCACGCTTGGACACCAGGAAGATGGCCAGACAGACGGGCAGAGAAACCGGCAGAACCACAAATGCGACCCAGAAGCCGTAGGTGATGGGAGAGGACGGAGTCTGACCAGCAGCAACAGCGGCAACGTTTGCAGCCAGAGCAGCAGCCAAGAACGGGTCACGCACAGGCTTGATGATCAGGTCACCATGGATACCCAGGAACCAGAATGCACGGCAGACCAGAATGATGATGAACAGACCGGCAGGACTCTGGAATGCATTCTCCAGAGGATGCTGGATGGTGGTGTAGATCCAGTCGGTCAGGTACTGGCCGCTGATCTGACGGAATGCGTAACCGCCAACGGAAACACCCAACAGGGTGAGCACAATGGGGATCAGAGCGTTGAAAGAAGTAGTGATAGCAGTGGGAACAGATGCCGGCATCTTGATCTTAAGCTTATCAAAAGTCATCAGGAAGGCGAACAGTTGGCTTGCCAGAATGGCGACCAGCATACCCACGAACAGACCCTGAGAACCCAATGCTGCACCGGGCAGGCCACTGGCGGTGCCAGTCTTGTCGTCCACCACTACAGAGACGATCTGCGGGCAGATGGTCAGATAGGAAGCCAGCGCCATAATAGCGGAGATGTGCTCTGGCACATTGTTCTTCTTGCCCAGCTTGAGGCCGATCAGGAACACGATGGGCAGGGTCATGCAGGACAGCGTTGCAAAGTTTGCAGCGGTAAAGATAGGCTTCAGTGCTTCCAGTGCGGGGACCCACTTGGCAAGGCCGGTAGTGGTGCTGCACAGGATGGTGTTGAACAGGTTCATGAACGAGCCAACGATAACGAACGGCATGTAGATGGTGAACGAATCCTTGATTGCACCAAGGAACTTGTTTTCGTCCACTTTTTCGGCCACCAGGCTCATGCCATCAACGAACTTGTCGCTAAATTTACTCATGTTTTTTCTCCTCCAAAAGGGATTTTCCAAACAACTCAGCCGTTGTTCACCAGATCCTCGGCCTGCTTCAGAATGGCAGCACCGTTGCAGCGGCCATAGGCCAGTGCATCAATGACCGCCACCGGTGCACTGTCACCCACAGTTGCCTTGACCTTGCGCTGCAGATGGCGCACCTGCGGGCCCAGCAGCAGCACATCAAAGTTGCCAACGTTCTCCGCAATCTTGTTCTGATCCACAGCCCAGATCTCATAGTCCTTGCCTTGCTCCTTTGCAGCGTCCTTCATCTTCTGGACGACGACGCTCGTGGACATTCCCAAGCAACAAGCCAGCATGATCTTCATAACGATTCTTCCTTTCTTGTGTTCCGTGTTTATTTATGATTCTGCTTGTAGAGTTCAATGAACTCTTCTGCAAAATCGATGGACATGATTGCCATGGTCAGGTGATCCTCTGCGTGGATCAGCACGATGTTCAGTTCCACGCTCTTGCCCTGAGCTTCGCTCTGCAGCATATCGTTCTGCACATCGTGCGCCTTGGCCATCTGCTCTCTTGCTTCGGCCAGATTTTTTTCGGCCTGTTCAAAATTGCCGTTGCGGGCCTCCTCGATTGCCATCAGTGCCAGCGACTTTGCATCACCAGCGCAGGCGATAATTTCAAATGCAACTTCGTACTTCTCGTCATCAACCATTTTCTTGTTCCTCCAGTCCTTGTTCTTTTTGTCTCAGCAGCCCCAACAGGACCTCGAACCGGCGCTCTGCGATCAATTTGCAGATGCAGGCTTCATCGACCATAAGCTGCGCAACAACCTGATAGAATTTTTGCAGTTTTGCGGTGGCATCGTCCGCGATGGACACCAGAAATACCACCTGTACCTTTGCTTCGCCCCACTGCACGGGCTTGTCCAGAATGGCAAGGCAAACGAAGGTATCTTTGCTGACTGCCTTCCACGGATGCGGCATTGCCACCTGCCCACCAAACGAAGTGGCGGCCAGCGATTCCCGCTTTTTCACGAGCTGAAAAAAATCATCCGGCAGCTTTTTTTTGCCACACACGAACCGGCACATCTGTTCCAGTACTTGCTCCCGTGTTTCGCAGTTGAGATGTGGCAGAAACAGCTCCGGGCTGAAATATTCTTCCACAGTCCCCTTTTTGCCCTGCATCAAGAGTTTTTTCATCTGGGTCAGTTCTTTTTCGGTGGGGAAAAACTGGATCTGTCGGATGGGCACCGGGACATAAATGGGAATAGGCACCGTGGAAAACACATAGTCGATCTTACTGAAGTTCACGCTCCGCAGCCCGATCACGTCACAGGTTTGTACCTGGCCCAAATTCTTGCCGAATTTCTGCTGGTAGCGGTAAGCCAGCAGCTGGGCGCTGCCTTTGCCGCTGGCGCAGACGATCAGGATGTTTTTAGGTGCCCGCTCTTTGGCCTTCTGCCGTTCCAGTGCCAGCGCAAAGCTGACGGCGATATAACCGATCTCGTCCTCCTTGATGGGGTTCGGACTGACGTTTCGCAGCACGCTGCACGCCTGCGTGGCCATCTCGTAGGCCAGCGGATACTCCCGCTTGATATCCTGCAGGATCGGGTTCTTCATCCGCATCCCACTCTTGATCCGCGCTAGCAAGGGCACCATGTGCATGCACAGGCCCATGCGTAGTTCTAGATTGTCCCGGAAGTCGATGCGGAACGCCTCGTAGATATGCTCGATCATATCCGATACGATGTGGTTGACCTCCTGTGGAATCACCAAATTTTCATCCGAGGTCATTGCGTTTGCCCGGTACATCTGTTTGCCGTTCAGATGCATAGCAATGTAGCAGACCTCTGGCAGTGGAAAAGCCACGCCCGTCATGTTTTCGATCTGCACGGCGATGTGGCTGGCCACTTCTAGGATCCGCTCCGGAAGGTCTGCCTGCATGCCATCCGAGCTTTCTATCGCGTGCCCTGTGCGGATGCGCTCTACTGCGACCTCAAGGTGGACCGCCAGATTATCCAGCGCCATCGTGGACATGGCGAACTTTTCTTTTTCCAGCACCCGGCTGACCAGCTCCTGTATCTGCTGCTCGACCGGGCGGCTCTCGTCCCGCTGCGCCGCAATGCAGATTCTACGGTTCGTCTCACTGCCTACCACGCAGATGCCGTAACCCGGTTTGCGGCGGATGCTCAGCCCGTATTCCACCAGCTGCCGCTCCACTTCGCGCAGATCGTTGGAGATTGACCGCCGCGACACGAAGAACTGCTCGCTTAGATCATCCAGCTTGGAATAGCCATCCTTTTCCAGCAGATACTGCCTCAGCCGCTGTATCCGCTCCTGCGCGTCCTGCGGGATGCCGGTCTGTTCTCCCTGCTGTGGTTTGCTGCCCGACACATACGTCTGTGCATCCGTGATCTCAATGCCGAACCCCCTGCCGGGTTTGGCTGTGATGCAAAAGCCATTTTCCTGCATTTCCTTTGCGTAGGTCTTAATCAGGCTCCGCACTGTTTTGCCGCTGAGTTTCAGTTGTGCGGCCAGTTCATCCGCCGTCATAGGGCCACTTTTGTCCAGTATTTCAGCGATCGTCCAGATTCGCTCGTCCATCTTTTCACCTCCCCCAGCCTGTTGATTAGCACATTTATTTTCTTATCACTGTTAAAATTATAGCATTTTTGCTCAATTCGTTCCACGTCCAGAATTTCCACATCCACTCCGGAAATTGTTGCATGTATATTTTACCGTTTGGATATTCTACCAGTCAACACAAAAACCGCCCCGGCTTCCTGCTTCGGAAAACGGGGCGGTTCGTTTGCTTTATGGGTTTTTATTCGCGCTTTTCAAGTGCTCACACCATCACTTGCGGGGATTTTTGATCGTAGCCTGAGCGGGTGCCAAAATTACAGAGCGTTCAAATCAGCTTGAATTTTCATTTCGAATGTGCTAGATTCTCTTATATTTCTCCATTGTTCTTGCCAAAGGCCCCGTATTTGATGTAGAATACCTAACCGTCTTTGACAAAGGTATAATAATAAATCACAACAAAAACCGAGCCAACCTACACTAAAACGCCACTTTTTGTATCAACAAAAGGGGCGTTTTTTTCATGGCTCGACAGGGAAAGGAGTGGTATCAATCAAAAATTAAAAATGGAAAGGGGGAATATTTTTCGCTGGCCGGGCCGTATGGTCTGGCCTTTTTTCATGCCACAAAAAAGGAGGTTAGCGAATGGCAGATGAAACATTGAACAAGGGCCCGGAGGGAGAAAAGCTCCCGGAGTCCCCAGCCCCGGATGGGCCCGGCGCACCGCCCGCGCCGGATCAGGCCGAACAGGTGACGCTCCCCGGTATGGGCGAGGGCGGCCCTGCTCCGTCTGGTAAGGTCATCAACCTGTCGGATGTGCGGGGTGATGATGATAAGGGCGGCAAGGCTCCCGCCGTTGAAGCGGAAAAGCCGGAAAAGCGCCGGGGCCGTCCGCCAAAGGAACAGGCGGAGCCGAAGTCTCCAAAAGCGGAAAAGACGGCCAAGCCCCGCGCAGGCCGCCCACCCAAGGGGGACAAGGCGGCCCGCGCCGAGGCTCAGCCGTCCACGCGAGACAAAGTGTCCCAAAGTAAAAAGAAAACCCCGGAAAAGGGCTCCGGCGGGATGGGCCCGCCCAAGTCTCCGCCAAAGGGCAAGGCCGGGCCCGTCAAAGCTGCGGCGGCCCCTGTCCCGGAGATCAACCTGCCGCCTACACCAGCCGAGCCGCCCCGCCCGGTTGAGGAGGGCAAGGTTGTCTATTTGAAATTGTCCGAGCTCCATGCGTTCCACACGTTCCGGGAGCATCCCTACAAGGTGCAGGACGATAAGGCGATGGATGACCTGGTGGGGACGATCAAGGAGCATGGCGTTATGACCCCCGCCACCGTCCGCCCGGAAAAGGACGGCCAGGGCTATGAGATCATCGCGGGCCACCGCCGTCATCATGGCAGTGAACGGGCCGGGCTGGATGAAATGCCCTGTATTGTCCGCAACATGACGGACTTTGAAGCCGTCCGGGAAATGCGGAACAGCAACAAACAGCGCGGGGAGCCCCTCCCCAGCGAGTTGGCCCGCCTGCTGGATTTGGAGGTGGAGGCTATCAAGCACCAGGGGGCCCGCCCCGGCAACAGCCAGGAGGAGCAGGCCCTGGGGAAACGCTCTGTTGAGATTGTGGGTGCGGATCACGATATGAACTATAAAAAAGTCATGCGTTATATCCGGCTTAATTCTCTTGTCCCGGAGCTCCTGGATATGACGGACGCCAAAAAGCTGGGCTTTATGCCTGCGGTGGAGCTGTCCTATATCCGCCCGGAAAACCAGCGATTGATCGCTGTTTCCATTGAGGGGGAGCAGTCCTCCCCCTCGGTCAACCAGGCCAAGCGGCTCCGGGAGCTTGACAAGGAGGGCAAGCTCAACGGCGATGTGATTGACGGGATTTTGAGTGAAGAAAAGAAGGAGGATCGCGGCGTGATTATTTCAACATCTGAACTGTCGAAGTATTTTGGCAAGGAGGTCACTCCCGCCAAAATGAAAGAACAGATTATGGCCCTGCTGGACGACTGGAAAGAGAAACAGCCGCCCGAACTGGCAAAGCCGGAGAAAAAGAACACTCTGGAAAAGTAACGGGGCTTTGCTTCGAGACACTTTGTCCCAAGGTGCCGGGCCCCGGAAAAGCAGGGCTCTGTGGTGATATATCCCCCGTCGCCGGGGATAAAAAAGCACAGTCGGAGGTGGGCTGTCAAGGGGGCGGAACGCCCCGCCGCTTGCGGTGGCTTGCCCTTGACGGCCTGCCCCGGCTGTGCTATCTCCGGCCACGCGGCGGGGGTATATCCTCCAGAGCCGCTCCCTTTCCCTGGATAGGGAAAGGGCGGGGGGATAGGGTTGACCCGGCCCAACAATTCAGTTACGGAGGTTTTGACGATGAAACGACCCCTTGCTTATATTACCGCCGCATGGTGCGGCGATGACGATGACAATATGGAACGGGCGGCGCGGTACTGCCGCATCGTGTACGAGGCGGGCTTTTCGCCTGTCTGCCCCGCGCTGTATCTGCCCCTGTTTCTCAATGATGCGGTGCCGGAGGAGCACAAGAACGGCATCGACATGGCCCGCGACCTGCTCCGGCGTTCCCGTGTGCTGGTGGTGTGCGGCCACTCTATCACCGAGGCGATGAAAAATGATATTGCGGTGGCCCAGCGGCTGGGGATCACAGCGACCACCCTGGACGGCATTTTGACGGTCAAGGGCCAGGGCCGCCACTAACGCGCCGGGCCCAGAGAACGGCGGCACTTGGAGACACTTTGTCCCAAGGTGCGCCGGGGAAAGGAGGGATATAGCTGGTTGACGAGGATGTTTCCAGACGTACCATAGCACTATCCATAAAGGCCAGCAAGCTGACGGCGCGGGTGCTGGCCCAGGCGCTCCAAGCGGCGGGCCGCAAAATTGCAAAGACCCGCCGGGAGCACCAGACGCCCCACGGCAGGCAAACGGTGCGCCAGCTCATGGCCCACGGAGCCGCCACAAACAGCATTGAAATTGAAGCTCCCTGGCAGTTTGACCGGGTGGCCCGCCGCTTCAATGTGGATTATGCCTTTTATAAAACCGGGCCGGACAAATACCTGCTGTTTTTCAAAAGCGGCCAGGCGGACGCGGTGACAGCTTGCTTTTCTGAATACTCCAAACGCCTGTTGAAGCGTTCCAAGTCCAGCCGTGTCCCCATCCGGGAACAGCTCAAACGGGCTGAGGATCAGCTTGCAAAGGAAAAGCCCCGGAAGAAAGAACGAGTAAAGGAGGCGGCCCGTGAGGACAGATAAACTCAAAAAGTATTTGATACCTAACATCCCCTATCTGTTTATCCTGTGGGCCTGTCTGAAACTGGGGACGGCCTACCGGCTGGCGGCGGGTGCGGATGTTGCTCATAAGCTCATGGGGCTGGGCCAGACCATTGGCCCGGCCTTTGCCGACTTTGCGCCGGGGCTTGCTCCCTTTGACTGGCTCGTTGGCATTGTGGGCGCGGCGGCGTTCCGTCTGCTGATCTACACGAAAAGCAAAAACGCCAAAAAGTACCGCCTGGATGAGGAGTATGGCTCCGCCCGCTTTGGAACGGAAAAGGATATAAAGCCCTTTGTCGATCCCAAGTTTGAGAATAATGTCATTCTCACCGGGACGGAATTTCTTACCATGAACACGCGCCCGAAAAATCCGGCCAACGCCCGGAACTTGAATTGCTGTGTCATCGGCTCGTCCGGCTCCGGCAAAACCCGGTTTTGGCTCACGCCCCAGCTTCTCCAGGCTCATTCCTCTTTCGTGGTGGTTGATCCCAAGGGCGGGGTGCTCTCCCAGGTAGGCCGCTTTTTACAGCGGCGGGGGTATAAGATCAAGATTTTTAACAGCATTGATTTTTCTAAATCCATGCACTATAACCCGCTGGCCTATCTCAAAAACGAGGCGGACATTCTCAAATTTGTGGATACGCTCATAGCCAACACAAAGGGGGACGGCAAGGAGGGCGATCCGTTCTGGACAAAATCGGAAACGCTTTTGTATTGCGCCCTGCTGTCCTATATCATTTTCGAGGGCCCCGCCGAGGATCGGAACATGAATACGCTGGTGGATATGATTTCCGGCATGGAGGTCAAGGAGGATGATGAAAACTTCCTAAACACCGTGGACTATATGTTTAAGGGCCTGGAAAAACGCAAGCCGAATTGCTTTGCTGTCAAGCAATACAAAAAATACAAGCTGGCCAGCGGTGTAATAAGATGAAAGAGACTTTTTAGTACCTTAACAGATTAAAGATTCTCTTTGAGCTTATTACTTTTGGCTCAAATACAGAGGAAAGGAGCAGAACATGAGTAGTGAGAAAATAATTGTATTATATCCTTCGCCACAACTTCATTGCCTTTTTCATACCATGTACCGAGTATATACTGTGCTTCTGCACAGCCATTATTGGCTGCCTTCTGATACCATTTTCCGGCCTCCTTCAAATCCTGCGGAACTCCTTTTCCCATTTCGCAACACCGGCCATAATGGTACTGTGCGTCTTTTTCGTCCTTCTCTGCAGCCTTGCGGAACAGCTCAGCAGCCTTGAATGCGTCATACGTCTTACCATCCTTGTCTTCATAGCAGCAGCCAAGTCTATACTGCGCAGGTGCATATTCCTGTTCTGCCGCTTTTTCGTACCACTCCGCAGCCTTATTCGCACTTTTTTCTACGCCGGTTCCTTTGCGGCAGCACTCGCCCATCATATATTGAGCCTCTGCCAACCCAAGTTTTGCAGCCTTTTCAAACCAGCTCACACTGTCTTTCAAACTTTTGGGCGCGCCTTCCCCCTGTAAACAGCAGCCGCCAAGGCTGTTCATTGCGCGGGCATGACCCTTGTCGGCCGCTTTCGTATACCAATATGTCGCGGTACGGAAGCTCTGTTTCGCTCCCAGGCCATAATAGCTACAATTTGCATATTCAAATTGTGCTTCCGTATCATCATTTTTTGCAGCTGCCTGATACAGTGTTGCGGCCTTTACGATGTTCTTCCCTACTCCGATGCCATCCATATAACACTGCGCCGTTTCACGCTGTACCTCCGCGAGTGTCTTTATTTTATCCTCGGCGGCATCCGCTTTATTTCTTTCCGCTTCTTCGCACCAATACGCAGCCTGTTCCGGATTCTTTTCGACGCCGATTCCAGAGTTATAACATTCTGCCAATCGAACTCGTGCCTTAAAATCACCTTGCTTGGCCGCTTCCTGATACCAATGAACTGCTTTTTCTGTGTCCCCAAGAATTTCACAGCACTGCGCGTAATTAAGTTGTGCTTCGACCAGCCCTGCTTTGGCAGCTTTTTTCAGCCACTTTTCTGCCATTTCGGTGTCTTTCTTTACACCACTTCCCACCATGTAGCAGACGCCCAAATTATTCTGTGCTTTTGTGTGTCCCTGCTCTGCCGCTTTATCATACCAGCACGCCGCTTCCTCATCACTTTGTACGATTCCAAAACTGGAACCAGTTTTGCAGCATTTGCCCAAGCGATACTGTGCTTCCGCCAACCCCTGATTTGCTGCTTCACGATACCATTTTGCCGCTTGGACAGGATTTTTTACTATTCCAGCACCGCTTTCAAAGTATTCGCCTAATTTTAATTGAGCCGGTGCATAACCATCTAAGGCTGCTTTGCGCATAGATTGAAAAGCCAGTTCTGCCTTTTCCTCTCCAAATTTTCCCTTTTCATATCCCAAACCAAGCTCATATTGAGCCAGCGTGTAACCCTTATCCGCTGACCTTTTGTAATACAGCCACGCCTGCGCATAGTCACCCTTTTGGAAGCGGCACGCCGCATAATGATATTCCGCCTCCGTATTACCCTGCTGTGCCGAAAGATTGTAATATTTTTCGGCCTCTTCTGTATTCTGCGGCACACCGATTCCCTTTGTCAGACAATCGCCAAATTTATTTTGTGCTTCTGCATTTCCCTGCTGCGCCGCTTTCTGATACCAATGTGCTGCGCTCGCTGGGGTACAAGCTATGCCGACACCATTCCAAAGACAGTTTGCAAGAGCCAGCTGTGCTTTTTCAAGCCCCTTTTCCGCCGCTTTTTGATACCAAATAACAGCCTCGTTCTTATCAGCCGGTCTTCCTTTTCCTTCAAAACAGCAGTCGGCATAATCCAGCTGTGCCTGCCCGTGTCCTTGCTCTGCCGCCTGACGATACCAGTTGGCCGCTTTTTCATCGTCCTGCTTCACACCAGTACCAGCGGAATAGGCATTAGCCATGTAGAATTGCGCCTCTGCATTTTCATTTTCCGCCGCCATGCCATACCATTTTGCAGCTTCCGTCAAATCAACCGCAACGTCTTCTCCCTTTTGAAAACGCATTCCCAGTTGGAATTGGATTTCTGTGTCCTGATTTTCCGCAGCCATTCTCCAATACTGAAGTGCAATGTCCAGCCACTTTTCTGCATCCGGCTGATTTTTTTGCTTATTATCCTGATAACCACGATAGTGATATTCCGCAATCCATTTCATTGCCGGCACAGAATGATATTCTTCTGCCGCAATCTGATAACCCCAAAGTGCTTCTGAAACCTCTCCGTCCTTCCATGCCAGTTCCGCCGTGGCAATGTACTTTTGCGCTACTTGTTCCTCAGAAAGCCACAACCCCACTCTGCCTTTTATCTGAGTTTCTACGCATTGGTTAAATTCCAGTTTCTCCTTTTCCGGACCATGAAACTCGTACGCATAGCTGGCATTGGGGTCATCCACAGCGACCGCTTTTTCCAATCCGTGCCACTCCTCATAGTCACTTTCTGCCGAGGAAAACCATTTTTCAATAGGTTTTCCTTGAATCGCACTAAAATCCAGAAGGTTCATCTTTTTATAATCCTGCCGAATTTCCCGAATCTCACCATTCCGAAAAAGGATTTCAATCTGAACCTGTCTCATGCCATATTTCCTCCTATGGTTTTATTATTTTGATGTAATCTCCCTGACTTCTCACCCACATATTGATGCCCGTACCAAACACCTCGGCTTCTATCAGCCAGCCCTTTTCTGTTACACGCAAAACCTTTGCAGTGGGCAGACGGTCCAGCACCGATTCCAGACTCGGCCCGGTATACTCAAACCGGATGGTCTGCAACTCGCCGCCGTACATGAACTGGATGCGCTTGCGCATTTCGCCTTCCTGAAAACGGTCAGCATACCGCTGGGCAAAGTGCCTGTCGAGGGTTTTGTAATTTTGAATGCGGTCAATACGGTAAATTGTCGGGGAGTTATCCTGCGGGTTCTGGAAATGCTTATCCTTATCGATGCCCTCAATGAACGCAGCCAGATAGAAATAATACTCGCTGAATAGGATGCCCACCGGCTCAATGGTACGCACACGGGTCTCGCCGTCGTGGGTACGGCAGTAAGTGATTTCCATCAAGTTATGGTTTTCGATAGCGGTTCCAATCTCCCACAGGCTTTCAATGAACTTTCGGCCATGCTGTGGCTCAACGTAATGGAAACGCTCATTGCTGATGAGATCTTTGACCTGATTCAGCCTGTCCAGCGGCGTACAGGCCAGAATAAGCTTGTCCAGAATCGGGAACATTTCTTCTTTGACCATCGAGCGGCTTTCCAGCAGAATTTTGCATACTGCCAGAATCTCGCTGCTGGTGAGGAAGCGTGAAAGCGTATCATCCAGCAGATAGCCGCCCTTTGCAGAGTTATACAGAATTTCCCGACGCGGCTCACTGTCGGCGAAATGATTGCGCAGGGTATCAAGGTCACGCTGAATCGTTTTCTCGCTGACACCAAAGTGGTCGGCCGTCTGCTGCTTATTCAGCACACCGCCCTGTACCAGCACTTGTTGGATATAGAGTATACGATCTAATCTACTATTGTGCACAGTTCATTCTCCTTCTCTGCTCATTGTAACACAGCACAATTATCACTGCAATTCTTTGTGTGAAGTTTTGTCGTTTCACTGAAGCACAAAAAAATTTTTGTTTCTTTTGTACAATTTCAGTATACAAAAAAAGATGGACACGCTGTCTGTCCATCTCTTCAAAAGTCAAGGCAAACGATTCCTGAGCTGCCATCCTCGCCTGAACCGATAGGCTGTGTTCATCATCTCATCGGTGATGGTATAAAACGCCTGTCGCGGCGAAATGTCCTCGCCAATCATTCCAACCACAAGCACAAAGTTCAGCGCAAATGCAACACTCAGTAGTATCATCAAGAATTTTTTCATACACTCTTCTCCTTTTATCACACAATCTTATCAGCTTTTCTAACCTCATTATAAAGATTTTGATGGACGGTATGT